>ERZ857480.43843-NODE-67763-length-94560-cov-17.8827_pt1 | contig 94560 bp, 84 predicted proteins | sample MGYA00519767_ERZ857480 | MGnify/ENA primary metagenome ERZ857480 (study PRJEB31778, sample SAMEA3449210) | human gut metagenome | biome: human gut; feature: human-associated habitat; material: faeces | place: United Kingdom | collected 2010/2012 ...
CTCGCAAACGTGCGAGCGTAAGCGAGTGCGCTGCGGCGAGCCGCAGCCTTTTCAAACGAGAGCCCAACGAAGTGGGTCTCGTTTGAGAGCTTGTCAAAAATACTTTTTTGACAAGCTCAGCGGCGGCTCACTCAGCGGCCTTGAAATTATAGACCGGGCGGATATGCTCCGCGATCTCGGCGGTGGGGCCGATCTCGGCAACGATCTCATCGAACGGCTTATACGCCATGGGGGATTCGTCGATAGTCTCCGGCGAAACGCAGGATGACCAGACACCTTCCATCTCGGCGGTATATTCGTCCATGGAGAGCTGCGCGGCGGCCTGCGTGCGGCTCATGATGCGTCCGGCTCCATGGGGCGCCGAGCAGTTCCACTCCCCGTTGCCTTTGCCGATGCAGATCAGACTGCCGTCGCGCATATTGATCGGGATCAGGAGCTTTTCTCCGGCCTCGGCGGAAACAGACCCCTTGCGAAGGATCATCTTTTCCGTATCGATGTAGTTGTGGACGGTCGTGAATTCCTCGACCTTCGTCAGACCCATGCCGCGCAGGATCACGTCGGTGATCGCCTTGCGGTTGAGCGCGGCAAAGCGCTGCGTGATGTGCATATCGTGGATGTAATCCTCAAACAGCTCCCCTTCCACATAGGCGAGATCTTTGGGGATGCGTTTCACGCGCTCGCCGTCCAGCTCTTTGAGCGCCGAGCGGATCTCCCTCTGCCGTCCCGCGGCGCGGTACTCGGCGATCAGCGCGTTGACCCGCTCCTGCGCGCCGCGGCGCAGGGCAAGCTGTCCCTGCTCCTGATAGTACGCGCAGACTTGCGTGCCGAGATAGCGGCTGCCGGAGTGGACAACAAGATACAGCGCGCCGTTCTCGGCGCGGTCGATCTCGATGAAGTGGTTGCCGCCGCCGAGCGTGCCGATGCTGCGCCGCGCCCAGTCGAGCGAGACGCTGTGCGCGCAGCGAAGCTCGGAAAGGTCGATCTCCGCGTTGAACGGGTGCTCCCCGCCGCGGACGTTCCGGCCGCTGGGGACCTCCCGGCGGATCAGCGCGTCGAGCGCGGCAAAGTCGATCTCCCGCTCGGCCAGGCGCACGGTCTCCATACCGCAGCCGATGTCCACGCCGACCATGCCCGGCACGACCTTGTCGGAAATCGTCATCGTCGTGCCGATGGTGCAGCCCTTTCCGGCATGGACATCCGGCATAATGCGGATCCTGCATCCGGCGAACTCCTCCTGATCGCAGACCGTTCGGATCTGCTCGGCGGCCTTCTCTTCCAGCGCAGACGTGTAGCACAGGGCCGTATTGTACAGCCCGCGGATCTCGATCATGATAATCTTTCCTTTCCGATGCGGCGGCTCTGCCGCCTTCCTTTGCTGCAAGAATACCACAACAGAAGTCCGATAAAAAGGATTTCCTCTGTATCCGCCGGAAACTTCGCCGCCGGTTATGCGGATAACCTTCGACTTATCGCTGCCGCACCCATACAATAGAATTATAAACTTGTTTACCGGCAGGAGGCGATCTTATGGCCGAGCGCGTGCGCATCTGCGACATTGCGGAAGAATTGGGATTGAGCACAGCGACCGTTTCCAACGTGATCCACGGCAAAACGGGCAAGGTCTCGGCAGAAACGGCGGAGCACGTGACGGCGCTTCTCGAGGAGCGGGAGTATATCCCCAGCATGGCGGGCATCCGCGTACCGGAGGATATTTCCGTTGCGGGATTTGACGATACGCCCATATGCGAAATGCTCCGCCCGGCGCTGACCACGGTGCGGCAGGACGGCGCGCTGCGCGCCGGGCTCGCCGTAGAGAAGCTGCGCGAGCTCAAAGAAGGCCTCCCCGCCGAGACGGAGATCATGCTGCCCGTTTCGCTGGTGGTGCGAAACCGCACCGCGCCGCGCAGAGGATAATTCTGCACAAACGCGGTGCTTTTATTTTGTATTCGGTTATGCGCTTAACCTTTGCTTCTCCCCTTCCCGGAATTTACAATAAAGAGGAAAAACGGGAGGTGCGTTATGAAAGGACAAAGCGCTTTCTTTAAAACCGTATGCGCGCTCGCGGTCCCCTCGGCACTGCAATCGATGCTGCAATCGTCGTTCAGTATGGTCGATCAGATCATGATCGGACAGCTCGGCGTGTCTCCGGCGGTCTTCCGGCGGCGGCGCTGGATGGACCGACTGGGCAGCGCGGAAGCGGAATAAATTAACTAAAAAACAAAAAAATCCGACCGCCGAATGGCGATCGGATTGTTTTGGCACGCCGTAAGGGATTCGAACCCCTGACCTTCTGGTCCGTAGCCAGACACTCTATCCAGCTGAGCTAACGGCGCATATCTGTGACGCTCATTTAAAATAGCACAGCCGGAAGGAAAAAGCAACCCCTTTTTTTGAAAAATTAAAAATAATTTTTCGTTTCGGCGGTCAAACGCTGCTTTCGGCTCTCAGCGGCACAACGCGTCGGAGACGTCGTCGATCACATCGCCCATACCCTTGAGCGCGCGGCTCACCATACGCTTGCCGTCGTTGCGCTTGGCCTTGGGCGCCATCATCATGCAGAGCGCGCCGCCCGCCACCATGCCGATACCGAGACCCGTCATAAATTTTCTGCCGTTCATCATCATGGAACATTTACCTCCCGTACGATTTTGTACGGGTAGTATGCCCGTTATTCGCGCACGCTACACACAAAACAATGCCATTCTTCTTCGCAAAAATGCTTTTCGATGGAATAGCCCGCCTTTTTGAGCGCGTGCTCGATCTCGTCCTGCCGTCCATCGATGATGCCAGAGGTGACGAACGTACCGCCGGGCGCGAGAAATTCACGCGAGAGCGGTGCAAGCGGCAGGATAACATCCGCAACGATGTTCGCGAGCACAATGTCAAAATTCGTCCCGAGCGCGGCGCGCATCCCCCTGTCCGCGAGGATGTCCCCGGCGTACACACGGAACCGGTCCGCGCCGATGCCGTTGAGCGCGGCGTTGTCCATCGCCACGTCCGGCGCTTTGGGGTCAATGTCGCAGCCGACGGCCTCACGGCAGCCGAGCACGAGCGCGCCGATGGAGAGAATGCCGCTGCCGCAGCCGAGATCGAGCACGCGCTTGTCCGGCGCGGCGAGCGTTTCAATGGCCTCCAGACACATGCGCGTCGTGGCGTGGCTGCCGGTGCCGAAGATGAGGCCCGGATCGAGCCGCAGCGCCACGCGCCCGTCCGCGGGCTGTTCCTCCCACGCGGGGACGACGACGAGCTTTTCCCCGATGGGCAGGGGCTTATAATACTGCTTCCAGTTGTTTTCCCAGTCCTCGTCGGCAATGACGCGCGTCTCGACGCTGTAGCCCGCCGCGCGCACCGCAGCGAGCACTTTCTCGCCCTCGGCATCGCACGAGAGCCAGAACTTCACGCGCGACACGCCGGAAAAGCTCTCCTCGAGCGCTTCGTCCACATAGTCCCAGCAGGCGCGGTTGTTTTCCAGAAAATCGTGGAAATCCCGTTCGTTTTCAATGCTCATCCCGCCGACGCCGAGCTCGGCGAGCGCGTTGCAGAGCTCCTCCGGATCGTCCCCGCCGGGAACGGTGCATTCCAGCCATTGCATAGCGTTGTCTCCTTTTTACTTTATGGATTACATATCTATCGGAAGTGTAACTTTGATTTTCCGCCGTGTCAAGGAAAAATCCGCTCCGTTCCCTTGCAGTTTGGCCGGACATTTGTTAAAATAAAGTGTTATAAAATGTCCTTTCTATTTCTTCTCTTTTTTGTAATTAAAAAATGGAGATATAAACCGAATGAAGTATGCAAACTGGAATGTGCCGGAGCGCGGCGCGGAGATCCCCCGCGCGCTGCTTGCCGCCGGCTGTACGCCGCTGCTCGCAGCGATCCTGCATCTGCGGGGTCTTTCCGATCCCGCCGCGGCGCGCTCGTTTCTCCGCGGCGGCGCGGAAACGCTCACGAACCCGCTTGAGCTGACCGGTATGGTGGATGCCGTGCAGCGTCTCACCCGCGCCGTGGCGACGGGCGAGCATGTTGCCGTATACGGCGATTACGATGTGGACGGCATCACCGCCGCGTGCCTGCTCACCGATTACCTGCGCTTTCGCGGTCTCACCTGCGAGCTCTACATCCCCGACCGCATCCGCGATGGGTACGGCCTCAACACCGCCGCCATCGATACGCTGGCGGAAGAGGGCGTCACGCTCATCGTGACGGTGGACTGCGGCGTTACGAATCTGGAAGAAACGGCCTACGCCGCGCAGTGCGGTGTGGACATGATCGTGACCGACCATCACGAATGCCGCGAAGCGCTTCCGGAGGCAGAGGCGGTCGTTGATCCCAAGCAGCCGGACAGCAGCGGCGTCGGCACGGCGCTCGCGGGCGTCGGCGTGGCGTTCAAGCTCGTGTGCGCCATGGACGGCGACGCGGATAAAATGCTCGCGCGCTACGGCGATCTCGTCGCGGTCGGCACGGTGGCGGACGTGATGCCGCTGCTCGGCGAAAACCGCTTCATCACGCGCTGCGGTCTGCAGAAGATCGCCGCGGGCGACTGCCGCCCCGGCTTTCTTGCGCTGGCGGAGGAGGCGGGCGTGCGCGATAAGCCGTTCACCGCCTCGACCGTGGGCTTCTCGCTCGCGCCGCGCATCAACGCTGCCGGCCGGCTCGGCGAGCCGGGCCTCGCGGTGCGTCTGCTGGAAGAGACAGATCTGCGCCGCGCGCGTGTGCTGGCCGCGGAGCTGTGCGCCAAAAACCGTGAGCGGCAGGCGCTCGAAACGGAGATCTGGCGCGAGGCCGTCGAGCGGCTGCACGGCGAGCAGCCGGACGCGCCCATCGTCCTCGCCTCGGAAGGCTGGCACCCCGGCGTGATCGGCATCGTCGCCTCGCGCCTGACGGACGCCTACAGCGTCCCCGCGGTGATGATCTGTCTGGACGGCGAGAGCGGCAAGGGCTCCTGCCGCAGCACCGGCTCCTTCAATCTCTTTGAGGCGCTTTCGGCGTGCTCGGATTGTCTGGAGGGCTTCGGCGGTCACGCGATGGCGGCGGGCGTCACGGTGCGCCGCGGCTGCGTGGATGAGCTGCGCTCCCGGCTGCGTGAGTATTACCTCTCCCATCCCGACCGGACGCTCCCGGCGCTGGAGGCGGATCTTCTCGTTGATTCGCCGGAGCTTTTGACGATGGCGTGCGTCGAGTCGCTCGACGAGCTGGAGCCGTGCGGCAACGGAAACCCGCGGCCGCTGCTCTATATGGAAAATGTTTCGCTCGACTCCGTGCAGCCCATCGGCGGCGGGAAGCACCTGCGGCTGAAGCTCGCCAAATTCGGGCAGACCTATGACGGCGTGTTCTTTTCCCAGACCGTGCCCGCGCTCGGCGCGCGTGCCGGGCAGCGCTGCGACATCGTTTTCGCGCCGCAGATCAACGAATTTCACGGCCGGCGCAGCGTGCAGCTTGTGATCACCGATCTGCGCCGAAGCAAAGAAGGATAAAAAGGATCTATCATGGCAGAAGAAATTATTGAACAGGGCTATCGGGAGCTTGCCGATACCATTTTGGAACATAACCCCGGCGTCGATCTCGGCCGGGTGCACGCGGCGTTTGAGCTGGCCGACCGCGCCCACAGCGGGCAGAAGCGCAAGGCCGGCACGCCGTATGTGACGCACTGCGTCGCCGCCGCGCAGATCTGCGCGGAGATGGGGCTGGACGAGGACAGCATCGTCGCAGCGCTGCTGCACGACTGCATCGAGGACACCGCCATCACCCACGAGGACATCGCCCGGCAGTTTGGCGGCGAGGTCGCCGATATCGTGGAGGGCGTCACAAAGCTCACCCGCGTGCAGTTCACGAGCCGCGAGGACGAGCAGATGGAAAACCTCCGCAAAATGCTCATGGCGATGGCGAAGGACATCCGTGTCATCCTCATCAAGATCGCCGACAGGCTGCACAATATGCGCACGATAGAATACATGGTCGCGCAGAAGCAGCTCGAAAAGTCGCTCGAAACGATGGAGATCTATGCGCCCATCGCCCACCGGCTCGGCCTGCAGAAGGTGAAGTGGGAGCTCGAGGACCTCTCGCTCAAATATCTCGACCCGGACGGCTATCGTGAGATCATCACCTACCTCGACAGCAAGGCGGACGTGCTCAACGAGTTCATGTCCGATGTCAAAAAGAAGATCACCGACCGGCTCACGGAGTACAGCATCCACGCAACGGTGCAGAGCCGCATCAAGCATACCTACAGCATTTACCGCAAGATGTATACGCAGAAGCGCGGTCTGGACGAGATCTTCGATCTCTGCGCGTTCCGCGTCATCGTGGACGATATTCCCGACTGCTACAATGTTCTCGGCCACATCCATGACATGTTCCGCCCCGTGCCGGGCCGCTTCAAGGACTACATTGCCACGCCCAAGCCCAACGGCTACCAGAGCGTGCATACGACCGTCCTCGGCGAGGAGGGCATCATGTTCGAGGTGCAGATCCGCACCTGGGAGATGCACCGCATCAGCGAATACGGCATCGCCGCGCACTGGAAGTACAAATCCGGCGGCGCGGGCGTCCGCGCCGGAGATGAGGAGAAGTTCGCCTGGATCCGCCGCCTGCTCGAAGCGCAGCAGGACACCGACGCGCAGGACTTCGTTCACAATCTCAAAATGGACATGTTCAACGACGAGGTGTTCGTATTCACGCCGCAGGGCGACGTGGTGAACCTCCCCGCCGGCGCGTGCCCGATCGACTTTGCCTACGGCATCCATTCCGCCGTCGGCAACCGGATGATCGGCGCAAAGGTCAACGGGCGCATCGTGCCGTTTGACTATACGCTGCAAAACGGCGATATCGTTGATATCATCACGTCCAAATCCGCGCCGGGACCGAGCCGCGACTGGATGACGCTCTGCAAGTCCAACGCCGCCCGCTCCAAGATCCGCCAGTGGCTCAAAAAGGAGTGCCGCGAGGAGAATATCGTCCGCGGCAAGGAGATGTTTGAAAGCGAGCTGCGCCGCGCGGGACTTACGACGGCGTATCTCGAGGACGACGAGCTTTTGCAGACATGCATCAAAAAGCTCTCCGTCACGAGTCTCGACGATATGTACGCCGCCATCGGCTACGGCGGCATCACCTGCACCCGCGCGGTCAACCGCTTCAAGGACGAGATCGCCCGCGCCGCCCGCGCGCAGGCGCAAAGCCAGAAAAGCGAGCTTGAACGGATCAACGAAGCCGTCGAGCGCCACAGCGCGCAGCAGACCAAGGCGGTGCAGGGCGTTCTCGTTGAGGGTATGGACAACTGCCTCATCAAATTCTCCCGCTGCTGCACGCCGGTGCCGGGCGATCCGATCGTCGGGTTCATCACGCGCGGGCAGGGCGTTTCCATCCACCGCGCCGACTGCCCGAACTATCTCAACAGTCTGTGCAAGCGCGAACAGGAAGGCCGCTGGCTGAATGTTTCGTGGGCCGATAAGACGTTGGGGCTTTACACCACAACGCTGCGCATTCTCGCGCGCGACCGCAACGGTCTCATTCTGGATATTGCCGCCGTGCTCAACGCGCTCAACGCCAAGGTGCGCTCGCTCAACGCCCGCTCGCTCCCCGAGGGGAACGCGCTTGTCTATGTCACCACCGAGGTCCCCGATCTCGCCTCGCTGCGGCTTATCATGGCGAGGATCCGCACGCTTGGCGGCGTGCGTGAGATCGACCGCGGCAACGGATAAACGGAGGAAGGATCTATGAGAGCCGTCGTAACAAGAGTCAACAGCGCCCGCGTGACCCGCGCCGAAACCGGCGAAGTGCTCGGCGAGATCGGCAAAGGGTTTCTCGTGCTGCTCGGCGTCCATGTGGACGATACCGAAAAGGAAGCCGCGAAGATTGCCGACCGCATCTGCGGTCTGCGCGTCTTTGACGACGAAAACGGAAAGATGAACATCCGCCCCGCGGACGCGGGCGCGGAGATCCTCATTGTGAGCCAGTTCACGCTCTGGGCGGACGCGCGGTCGCGCCGCCCCGGCTTCACCGCCGCGGCGCGGCCCGAGACAGCCATCCCGCTCTATGAGCGCGTGGTCGCGCTCTGCCGCGAGAGCGGGTTCCGTGTGGAGACCGGCGAGTTCGGCGCGGAGATGCTTGTAGAATCCGTCAACAACGGTCCCGTCACCATTCTGCTCGACACAAGGGAACTGTGAAAATGAAACGCTGTCTTCTCGCTCTTCTCCTCGCTGTGCTGCTTCTTTCGGGCTGTTCCTCCTCCGTGCCGGAGCCTGCCGCATCCGAACCGGCGGCGATAGAACCGACGACCTCCCCCACGCTCTCTCCCACACCGGAGCCGACGCCCGAACCGACCGCCGAGCCGGTGACGGCGCCGGAAACGGCAGTCTCTCTCGCCGCGCCCTATCTTCTTCCCGGGCAGGACGACGCGGCGGTGCGCGTATGCTGGACCGGGGCGCGGCATGCCGAGGGCATGTGCGTTCTCTACGGCCCCGCCGAAGCGGACGGCTCGCTGCCGTCCGAGCCCGCCGCCGCGGCCGCCGAGGCTTCGGAGCTCGACATTGACTGCTTTTCCGCCGACGCGATGCAGTATACGGCGGAGCTCGCCGTGGCGCCGGGAACGCGGTATGCCTATGCGGTCGTAACGGCCGGCGGAGCACCGGACGCCGTATACCATTTCCGCACGAACGAGCCCGGCCGGCTGCGCGCCGTTGCGGTTTCGGACACACACCTCTATTCCGCGCGAGCGCACGAATACCATCCGGCGATCCTGGAAGCGACGCTCGAGAGCGCGCTCGAAAAAAGCACTGCCGCGCACGAGCCGATCGACATGATCGTCCACACGGGCGACATTCTCGACTATCCGGAGTACTCGCTCGATATGTTTTTCGAGGGTGTGCCGATGCTGCGGAGCTTTCTGCTCGCCCCCGTTTCCGGCAACCATGATTCGCTGTACGCCGTGCGGCGGCGGCTGCCGATGGCCGGGCAGGACGCTCGTACCGGCAATTACTGGTTTGTGCGCGCGGGCGTGCTGTTCATCGGCGTGCAGATCGGCGACCGGTATTTCCCGAACCATACGGATTTTATGACCTCCGTCGCAGAGAGCGCGCCGGAGCACAACTGGACGGTTCTGCTTGTCCACTACGGTCTGCGCAGCAACGGCGTCCATGGGCACGATGCGCCGGTGATCGGCTTTCGCGATACGCTTGAGCCGATGATGGACGAGCTGGGCGTCGATCTCGTCATCTCCGGCCACGACCACGAATACAACCGCACAGCGCTGCTCGGCGGCGATGCGCCCGAAGCCGATACCGCCTCCATTCTCTATGAGCAGCCGGGCGAGCGGATCTATATCACGCTCCCCTCCGGCACCGGGCTCAAATACTATGACGATTCCCGCAGCGCGGATTTCCCGTTCACCGCAGAAGGGCTCGAGCACGAGCCGGGCTATGTATTTTTTGACTTTTCACCGGAGGAGATCTCTCTGAGCGCGTACAGCGCCGCCACCGGTGAGGAGATCGACGCCGTGACGCTGCGCCGCGGCGCACCCACTACCGAGGAGGAATGAACCATGCTCATCAAAGCCATCGAAGTCGGATACCTGCAGACCAACTGCTACATCGTCGCGGACGAGGCGACGCTCGACGCCGCCGTCATCGACCCCGGCGCGGACTCCAATCTCATTCTCGACTATATCGAGCGGTGCCATTTCCATGTACGCGCCATTCTGCTCACGCACGGCCATTTCGATCACTGCATGGGGCTGGAGGAGGTCTATGACGCGACCGGCGCGACGGTGTATATGTCCCACGCCGATCTCACGACCGACATCGGCAACGGCATGTTCGGCAACGAGGATTTTGAGCTTGATCCGCCGGACGACACCGTGTTCGTCCGCGAGGGCGACGTGATCGAGGCAGGCTCGCTCACGTTCGACGTGCTGGAAACGCCCGGCCACACCCCCGGCGGCATCACCTACCGCTGCGAGGACTGCCTCTTCACCGGCGATACGCTCTTCCGCATGTCCTGCGGCCGGTACGACTTCCCCGGCAGCAGCTCGCTCGATCTCGGCCACTCGCTCGAAAAGCTGCGCGACCTGCCCGGCGATTACGAGGTCTATCCCGGCCACGAGGGCAGCACCTCGCTCGAATACGAGCGGCGCTTCAACCCCTATATGCTCCGTCCGTGGGATCTGTAAGAGATGAGATCTTCCAAAACCCGCATATGGTGGGTCATCGCGGCGCTCGTGCTCTTGCTCGCGGCTGCCGCCGTATGGTTTTTCTGCTCGTACAGCGTCTCCGACGGGCGGCTGATCGCCCGAAAGGCGGACGTGATTGATCTTCGCGGCGAGGACATCTCCGCGCAGGAAGCCGAAGCGCTCGCCGCGAAGTACCCCGATAAGACCGTTCTCTGGGATGTGCCGCTCTCCGGCGGCAGCCGCCCGAGCAGCGCGGAAAGTCTGAGCCTCTCTTCGCTCTCGGCGGACGACATCCCGCTCTTTGCCTGCTTTCCGAATTTGAAAAGCATCGATGCGTCCGGCTGCGCGGATTATGAAGCGCTGCTCGCGCTGCGAAGCGCCTATCCGGCGCTTGATCTGACTGCGTTCGTGACCGTCGGCGGCAAGGCCGTGCCGATGGACGCGCAGCGCGCCGTGCTGCGCGCCGATACGCCGCTTGCGGAGCTTCTGGAAACGCTGCCCTTCCTTCCCGAGCTTTACAGGGTATCCTTTACGGGCGGCGCGGTATCCTATGAAATGCAGGATGCGCTCACCGCGGCGTTTCCGGCGCTTTCCTTCCGCTGGGACGTGGAAGTGCTTGGCGTGACCGCTTCCTCCGCGGCAAAGGAGCTCTCCTTCGCCGGGCAGCCGCTCACCGCGCAGGACGTGGACACGCTCTGCGATAACCTTTTCCGTTTCCCTGCTCTCGAGCGCATCGACCTTACCGGCTGCGGCCTTACGGCGGAGCAGATCAAAGCCGTCCGCTCCGCGAGCGGCGCCGTTACCGTATACGAGCTGGAGCTTTTCGGCAAGACCGTTTCGACGGACGCTCTCGAGCTGGACTTCAGCGGCATACGCATGGGGCTTTCCGGCGCAGCCGTCATTGAGGAAGCGCTCGGCGAGTTCCCGCTGCTTGAAAAGGTCGTGCTGTGCGACTGCGGCATATCCAACGAGGATATGGCCGCGCTCAACGACCGGCATGAGAATGTCCGGTTCGTCTGGCGCGTATACTTTTCCGAATTCTCCCTGCGCACGGACGATACGAACTTCATCGCCGCGCGCGTGCGCAACGAGTTTCCCATCTACAGCTACGAACTGGAAGTGCTCAAATACTGCCCCGACCTGCAGGCGCTTGATCTCGGCCATAAAAACATCACGAGCCTGGACTTTCTCCGCTACGTCCCGCATCTCAAGTATCTCATCATCGTCGAAAACGACGTGAACGACATCACACCCATCGGCGAACTGCAGGAGCTCACCTATCTTGAAATGTTCTGGACGAAGTGCGAGGATATCTCCCCGCTGCAAAACTGCAAGGCGCTCACCGACCTGAACATTTCCTATATCTACTGCCGCCCCGCCAAATGCCTTGAAACGCTTGTCAACATGCCGCAGCTCGAACGGCTGTGGTACTGCGGCAACAATCTCAATACCGAACAGCTCGAAGAGCTGCAAACGGCGCTGCCGGACACCGAAATGTATCTCGCCGCGCACGGCGAGCCGACCGGCAGCACCTGGCGCGAGCACCCGCATTACTTTGAAATGCGCGACGTTTTCGGCATGTACTACATGGCCGGCGGCACGAACGGCGTGGACGAAAACGGCAACCAGATCATTATCACCGGGTGAGAAAATGAAACGAAGCCTTGTACTATTCTTTGCCTCAGCCGCGCTTTGTATTCTTTGCGCGTGCGGCGCGAACGAAGCGGCCCCCGCCGCCGTCATAGTAAATGAGACGGCGTCTCCCGCACCGACGCCGCGCCCGACCGCGACGCCCGCGCCGGTCGAGCTTTACGGCGTCACCGTCCGCTGGGACGATGAGGAGATCGACCTGCGCGGCATAAAGATCGAGGACGCCGGCGCGGAGGTATCCGAAGCGCTCCCCGCTCTGCCGCGCGTTCGCCGTGTCGATATGACCGACTGCGGTCTCACCGATGAGGAGATGGGCGCGCTGCAGGAGGCGTTTCCGGATGTGACGTTCGTGTGGACGCTCCGCATCTATGTGTTCTTCGTCCCGTCCGACTCGGACTATTTCATCACGAATCCCGACGCGGGCTTCAAGATGAACGTCCATCAGCAGGGGCCGCGCGGGCTGTACTATCTCCGCAGCATCCGCTCGCTCGATCTCGGCCACTGCCATCTGAGCGCGGTGCCGTTCGTGGCGAACATGCCGCACCTGCGCCATCTCATTCTGGCCGACGATCTTGTCTACGACATTTCGCCGCTCGAAAATCTCAAGGAGCTCGAATGGCTCGAGCTCTTCAACACCGCCGTACAGGACCCGACGCCGCTGCTCGGCTGCACGGCGCTGCGCGATCTGAACGTATGCTACATCAGCACGCCGCCGGACGCGCTTTTTGAAACGCTCTCGCAGATGACGTGGCTGCGGCGGCTCTGGTGCACCGGAACGTACATGAGCGACGCGCAGGTCAAGGCGCTCCGGGAGGCGCTCCCGAACACCGAGGTCTGGTGTTCGCCCGGCGACGAATCCACCGGCGGCACCTGGCGCTATGACGAGGATTATTACGACATGCGCGACGCGTTTCACATGTATTATATGGACATCAAGGGCGACACCGTAGAGCGCATGACCGAGGACGAGCTCGCCGCCGTCCACAAAAAATACTGGGGTTATTGATTCCCGGAGGACTTCCGATGCAGGAAAAAAAGAACGACAAATCGAAAATCGTCGCCCGCGTGCTGGTCATCTGCGCGGCGGCGCTCATCGTGCTCGCCGCCGCGGCGGGGGTCATCCTCTCGCGCCGGTATGTCCGGCTCGGGCAGCAGTTCATCCCGGTAAACGCAGCGGTGCTTAATCTGCGCGGCGTGGGGCTCACCGATCTTGCCCCGCTCGACAGGTGCACCGCGCTCACGGAGCTGGATGTGCGTGAGAACAAGCTTTCCGCCGAGGCGCTCGACGAATTCCGCGCCAAGCACCCCGGCTGCCGCGTGCTCTATTCCGTGTATCTCAACGACGAGCCGCACGAGAGCGGCACGGAGTCGCTCACGCTTGAGGATCTGCCGAACGACTGGGAGAATCTCCGGCTTTTTGAAAATCTCCGCTCGCTCACCGTGAACCACTGTACGCAGCCGGACGCGATGGAAACGCTCCGCGCGGAGCTTCCGGACTGCGAAATGCGCTACAGTCTCTGCGTCGGCGGGCAGTGGTTCGATTCCGACGCCGTGGAGCTCACCGCTGCCGGCACCGCGCCGACGGCCATGGAGCTTCTCTCGCAGCTCGCGCATTTTCCGGCCGTTCGCACCGTGAATCTGCCGGACGCCGTCTTTACCATCGACGAGCAGCACTCGCTCGTCTCGGCTTACCCCAACATCAGCTTTTTCTGGAACGTGCAGATCGGCTCGCAGACCGTTTCCAACATCACCACGGAGCTCTCTCTCGCCGGCGAGGACGCCGCGACGCTCGCGCAGCTCACCTCGGCGCTCGATCTGCTGCCGCGTCTCCGCTCGGTCGATCTCACGGGCTGCACCGCGCCGGTAGCCGACCGGCTTGCCTTTGTGGAACAGCACGAAGATCTTTCCGCCGGCTGGACGGTGTCGGTCGAGGGACAGACGTTCGAGTGGAACACCGAGTTTATCGATCTCAATAACTATTCCATCGCCGACGTGTCCGCGCTCGAGGCCGCGTTTGCCGAGCTCCCGAAGCTCACGCAGGTCGATATGTGCGACACGAATCTCTCCTATGAACAGCTTGACGCGCTCAATCAGAAACTTGAGAACATCCGCATCGTCTGGAAGGTCTATTTCGGGAACTATTATCTGCGCACCGATGCGCAGTACTTCATCGCCGCCGCATGGGGCGACAACAAGGTCTATCTCACGAACGACGACATCGACTGCTGGAAATACTGCACCGATCTCAAGGGGCTCGACATCGGCCACATGAACATCACTGATCTGAGCTTTCTGCAGTATATGCCGCACATGACGTATCTCATCATCGCGGAAAACCCGATCACGGATATTACGCCGCTCGCGCAGCTCAAGGAGCTTCGGTATCTTGAGATGTTCCAGACGAACGTGACCGACCTCTCTCCCCTGCTTGAGTGCACGGCGCTCAAGGCGCTCAATCTGAGCTATATGAAGGTGCGGGCGGACAATGTCTGGAACACGCTCTCGCAGATGACGCAGCTCGACCTTCTCTGGTACCCGAGCATCCCGCTTTCCGGCGCGCAGCGGCGGCAGCTCGCCAACGCGCTGCCGGACACGACGCTCTTCCTCTATGACGGCTGCGAGCCGTCCGGCGGCATCTGGCGGTACAACCCGTATTACTACGAGATGCGCGATTTCTTTGAGATGTACTACATGCCCGGCGGCACGAACGGCGTGGATGAGAACGGCAACCAGATCATCATCGACGACTGGGGCGAGCGGTTCATTCTCGAAGACTGGGACGGCGGCCCGCGCTGGTGGGAGGAGCCGCAGTATTCGCACATGCATCCGCATATTTACGGTATTACCTGCTGACGCATTCAAACAAACCCCACTCCGTTGAGGGGTTTGTTTGAGGGGACAGCGGCTCGCCGCAGCGCACTCGCTTACGCTCGCACGTTTGCGAGCCGAAAAGTATTTTCTCCGACGCACATGTCGCCGGAGAAAATGATTAAAACTTTATTTGCGCCTGCGGGCGCAAACTCTGCGAGGCTTTTTCCCATAAATTTCAAAAAGGAACCGGTAAATTCAAACCGGTTCCTTTTTGTATTTCTCATAATATTTCGTTGTGAGCTGCCGGAAGAGCATCAGAAGTCCGCGCACGCAGAGCTCGATCGCCATAGCGATCCACATGCCGCGCAGACCCATCCGCGGCACGAGCACGAGCGCAAGCCCCAGCCGCACGATCCAGATGCTGCATAGATTCATAATGCTCGGCACGAACGTATCGCCCGTTCCGCGCAGCGCGCCCGCCGCGACGATGGAAACGCCGTAGAGCGGCTCGGCGAGCAGCGCGATGCGAAGCACCTGCGTGGCAAGCGCGCGCACACTCTCGTCCGGCGTCAGCAGCCGGAATACCCACGGACAGATCAGCGCCATGATCCCCGCCGTCACCGCCATAAAGAGCGCACCCATCGCGGTGCATATGTTCCCCTGCTGGCGGGCGAGCCTTGTCTCCCCCGCGCCGACGCTCCGGCCGACGAGCGTTGCCGCCGCCGCGCCGAGACCGTACCCCGGCATATAGCAGAAGCCCTCCGCCGTGACCGCGAACGAGTTCGCCGCGACCGCCACCGCGCCGAGCGGCGCGATGATGCGCGTCTGCACGACCATCGCCGCGCAGAGGAACACCTCCTGCAATGCCACGGGGAACCCGATGCGGAACGCCTTTTTCAGTATCGCGTTGTGAACGGTGTCCTTCTCCTTCCGGCGCATGTGCAGATGCGAATTGCACAGCAGGCACTGCGCCGCCATGAGAAGGCTTACCACGGCGCACGCGCTCGCCGTGCCGAGACCCGCGCCGAAAACGCCGCAGCGCGGGATGAAGAGCGCGTTGAAGAAAACGTCCAGCACGCACATTACAGCGTTCAGAACGCTCGGCGAGACCATATCTCCGGCGCTTTGCAGGAACGAGGCGCACAGCGAGTTGAGCTGCGAGAACGGCACCATGAGCGCAAACGTCAGGAAATACGCGCACGCGTCAGCGCGGATCGCCTCATCGCCGTGGAGCCAGCGCGGGAGCGGCCGGCTGATGAGCGCGGCGAGCGCGGCAAGGATCGCCGCGATCAGCATTCCGGTCACAAGACCGTGCCGCACAACGGTGCGCGCGCCGCGGTCGTCCCCGCCGCCGATGCGGTGCGACGCCTGCACGGAAAAGCCCGCCGAAACACCGCCGATGATGCCGCCGATCAGCCATGTGCTCGTCGATACAAGACCGATGGACGCCGAGGCGTTCGCGCCGAGCGCGCCGACCATCGCGGAGTCGATGTACTGCATGGCGATCGTCGTTATTTGTGTAAGTATCGCCGGAAGGCTCAATCGCCAGACCTCGCGGGCCTGCGCCTTCAGCTCCGGCATCGTTTCTCTTTTCATATCATCATCCGGTCCGCGCCGTTTTTGTTGACGGGGCGGTTTTTTCTGGTAAAATATAAGAATACAAATCTTTCAAGCTTTCGGGAGCATGCCCAATGAAGAAACTGAAAAAACGCTTCAAAAACATCAAGCCGCAGACGCTGCTCACGCACGTTATCGTAACGCTTCTGTATCCGCTTGCGCGCGTGGTCATGGCCTCGTCGCAGCGGCTGCTCATTTTCACCGACTGCCTGACGATCGTCGCGGCGATCCTGCTCATCGCGGGTGTTGTCTACTCGCTCTATCTCCACGGCGACTTTGACATCAGCAGCTATGTGATGCGCCGCGCGCGCAGCAATGCGCCGAAGCAGACCTTTGAGGCGTACAAGGCGAACCAGAAAGAAAGAAGAGAGGCGTCTTTCAACTATCCTCTCTTCCTTGGAGCCGTATATATGGCGGCGGCGCTTTTTATCGCCTACGTCTTTTACTGATTCTTTGCGTTCTCGATCTCGGCGAGCTTCTTCTCGTAGCCTTCCATCTCTTTGTCCGTGGCGAAGACGAAGTGCCCGGGGCGGATTTCGCGCAGGGAGCGCAGCGCGCCGGACTGGTCCAGCTTGGAGGGGTCGTACACGATGGCGCGGCGAGTCCGTTCAACGACCGGGTCGGGCATCGGCACGGCGGAGAGCAGGGAGATGGTGTACGGATGCAGCGGGCACTGGAACAGTGTCTCGGAATCCGCGATCTCAACGATCTCGCCGAGATGGATGACGGCGATGCGGTCGGCAATGAACCGGACGACCGAAAGGTCGTGCGCGATGAAAAGGTACGTGAGATTCTTTTCCGCCTTGAGTTTGTTCATCAGGTTGAGCACCTGCGCGCGGATGGAAACGTCCAGCGCGGAGATCGGCTCGTCCGCCACGATCAGCTTCGGGTCCATGATCATCGCGCGGGCAATGCCGACGCGCTGACGCTGTCCGCCGGAGAACTCGTGCGGATAACGGGACTTGTGCTCGGGCAGCAGGCCGACGTCCTTGAGCGCCTGATCGACCTTGGCGATACGCTCTGCCTCGTCCTTATAAAGGTGGAAGTTGTACAGGCCCTCGGAGATGCAGTACTCGATGGTGGCGCGCTCGTTGAGCGACGCCGCCGGGTCCTGGAAGATCATCTGGATGTTGCGGACAACGTTGCGGTCTTCCTCGCGGGAGATCTTGCCGGAAATGCGCTTGCCCTCAAAGAGGATCTCGCCGTTGCTGCACGGGTTGATGCGCATGATGGCGCGGCCCAGCGTCGTTTTGCCGGAGCCGGACTCGCCGACGAGGGCGAAGGTCTCGCCCTTATAAATGTCGAAATTCGCGTCTTTTACGGCGACGAATTTTTTTTTGCCTCCGACGTCAAAGGAGATGTCCACATGGCTGATCGAGAGGATGACCTCTCTATCGGCGTTATTATTCGACATGGAAGGCACCTCCCTTATCGGTCATCTTCTTGATCTTCTCGTGCAGATTCTGAATGATCTCCGGCTTTTCGAGCTTCGGCGCGCGGGGATCCAGAAGCCACGTTTTGGCATAGTGCGTTTCGCTCACCGGGAAGAACGGCGGCTCCATTTCAAAGTCGATCTTGAGCGCGTGCTCATTGCGCGGGGCAAAGGCGTCGCCCTTGATCTGGTTGTACAGAGACGGCGGAGTACCGGTGATGTAGTAGAGCTCCTGCCCCTTGATGCCGAGCTGCGGCAGACTGGAGAGCAGCGCCCAGGTGTACGGGTGGCGCGGATCGAAGAACACTTCCTCCACGTTGCCGTACTCGATGATCTGGCCGCCGTACATAACGCCGACGCGGTCGGCGACGTTCGCGACAACACCGAGGTCATGCGTGATGTAGATGGTGGTGAACTTGAGCTCCTTCTGCAGATCGCGGATGAGTGCAATGATCTGCGCCTGGATCGTAACGTCCAGAGCGGTCGTCGGCTCGTCGCAGATGAGGATCTTCGGGTGGCAGGAGAGCGCGATCGCAATGACGATGCGCTGGCGCATGCCGCCGGAATACTGGAACGGATACTCGTCGAAGCGGTCGGCGGCGTTCTGGATGCCGACGCGCTCCATAAGCTCGATGGCCTGCTTCTTCGCGTCGCCGCGGGAAATGCCCTGGTGCTTTTCAATGACCTCGGTGATCTGCGAGCCGATCGTGCGGATCGGGTTCAGCGACGTCATCGGGTCCTGGAAGATCGTGGAGATCTTCGCGCCGCGGATGCCTTCCCAGTCCTTATCGGTCTTGAGCTTGGTGAGGTCCTTGCCCTCGAACATGACCGAGCCGTTGGTGATGGAGCCGTTGGACTCGAGCATGCCGGTGAACGTCTTGGTGAAAACGCTCTTGCCGGAGCCGGACTCGCCGACGATGGCGAACGTTTCGCCCTCGTAAAGGTCGAGCGACACGCCGCGGATGGCCGTGAGGTAATTGTCACGGACGCGGAATTTAACTTCAATGTCCTTTGCGGACAGAACGATGTTTCTGTTATCTGCCATTACTCTGCCCCCCTCACATATGCGTGCGCGGATCGGCAGCGTCGGCGAGCTTCTGTCCCACGATGTAGAGGGAGATGGAGATAAACGCCAGAACGCCGACCGGGATCCAGAACAGGTGCGGATAGCCGTTCATATAAGAGGTATAGAGCGAGATGGCCTGGCCGAGGGACGCGTTGGTCGTGCCGAGACCGAGACCCATGTAGGAGAGGAACACCTCGTAGGAGATGAGCGAGGGGATCTGCCGGGACACATACGTCATGATGACGGAGATGAGGTACGGCAGGATGTTTCTCACGATCATCGTCCACGTCCTGGTGCCGAGGCATTTGGAGGCCATGTTGTACTCACGGTCGCGGATGATCATGACCTGGGTGCGGATGAAGTACGCAACATAGATCCACTCGGTACACGTCATCGTGATGATGAGCGAGCGCATGCCGGCGCCGAGAACATAGGAGAGGATCATGGCGAGCAGCAGGAACGGGACGTTGGAGATGACGTTGTAGACCTCGATCATCCACTTGTCCATCTTCTTGGAGAAGCCCCACAGCGCGCCGATAATGACGCCGACCACCATATTAATGGCGGTGCAGACGAACGAAATGATGATGGAATTTCTCGCGCCCGCCCAGACGGCGTCAAATACCTCGTTGCCGACGTGGTCGGTGCCGAAAATGTGCTCGGCGCTCGGCTTCAGGAACTTCATATCGGCGTTATTGATGTTCGGCGTGTTGATGGGGCTGTAGCCGGACTTTGTCGGCTGAATAAGTGCAAAAATGATAACAGCGAGCAAAAGCACTGCGACGGCAACCGTAAATTTGTTACGGAAGAATGTTCTCCAGACGGACTTCCAGTAGGAATACCGGGGCGCGGCGATGTGCTCGGATTCCATCTCGTCAAAGGCGGCAAACTCAAAGAGGCTCTTATCGATGTTTTCTGTATTCATCTTTACGACCTCCCTGCCTTCTCACTGAGCGAAATGCGCGGATCGACCTTGGTGAGAACAATGTCGCCCGCCAGCACGGACAGCACCGAGACCAAGGAGAACATGAATGCAAGCGCAACGATCATGATGTTGTTGTACTGATTGATGGCGTTGGGCAGCATTTTGCCCATGCCGCCGACGGAATAGATGGACTCGGTGATGATCGCGCCGGTGATGCAGGCCGCAAGAGACGCGGGGATGCCCTGCGCGATGGGGATGATAGCATTTTTGAAGATATGACGGCTGAAAATCTCGCGCTGGTTGAGGCCCTTGGCCTTGGCGAACTTCACATAGTCGGCGCTCATCTGATCCACAACATAGCGGCGCGTCCAGAGCATGAGGCTCGCGATGGAGGGCAGCGCCAGCGAGATGATGGGCAAAATCCAGGATCGCACGTCGCCGGGGCCATAGGTCGTAAAGACCGACGGCAGATTGAAGAGCGTTGTGCCGAGATAGCGGAAGAGATAGATGTACGCGAGTGAGGGCACGGCGATGATGAAGATGATGTACACCATGCCGAGCTTATCGGCAAATTTATCCTTGTTCCGCGCCATGAGAACGCCAAACGGCAGGCCGAGAATATAGGCAAGCGCCATGGCAAGGATGCCCATGATAAACGAGGTTCCGATCATGGACGGCTGCCCCTTCTGCGTTTCATAGGCTGCGTAGTGGTCGGTGAATTTCTTCATGTCCATTCGGTCAAGAACGGACTTATACTTAAGCGAGCCGAAAATGATTCCGGACTCGGCTTCATAACCGGTTTCAAAGGTGACAGGGCGCTTGACCTCGGTGCCCTGCGACTGGAAAAGCACGCGGAGCACGTCCAGGCCCTGATAGGTCGGATAAGAGGTGCCGAAGTTCAGCGTGATAATGTTCTGATGAATCCACGGGAAGCGGCTGTCGGTATACAGCAGATACTTGTGCGTCGTGCCGCTGCCGATGAGAGCCACGCCGCCGGTGGGCGTCGTGCCGAAGCGAAGGCTGCGCTCAAGATCCGGGTTCGTCTCATCCTTGACAGACCAGGGGGTATCGATCACGACCAGATGGGCAAGCCAGTTTGCCATGCGCTTGATGACGGGCGTGTCCTTATAGGCATAGTAACGCCCGCTCTTCGTGAAGTTGGCGATGGTGTAGCCCTGCGCGGAATACTGCTCCACAAAGGCCTGGCTTTCCGGAGAATCCGGCTCGATAGCGGCGACCATTTCCGGGCTGCCGGCTTCATAGAGATTAAGGCAGTAGTCGTTGATGCGGACGTAGTCCAGATAGCCGAGTCTTTTCCACGTGGTGTATATGTATTCAGTTTTATCGTCGGCTTTGCCGCCGAGCTTGCGGTATGTGCTGTCCTCAAAGAAGATGTTGTCACGGGGGATCATCGTATAGACCATCGTAAATACGATGAGCATGATAATAAGGACAGAGAGGAGCGAGCGCAAAAGGCGGCTCCAGATGTAGCCTTTTTTCATAGGGGTACCGTTCCTTACAATAATAGAATAGGTACCGGTCGGCGGAGGGCAGGGGCTCTCTGCCGAACGATGCAAGAGAGAGCCGAGAAGCAAGGCCACTCGGCTCTCCCTATTCAATTAGTCAGTGCTGTGCGTATATGTTTGTGCGAGATTATTCACCCTTGAGCCAGGCTTCTTTCGCGGCATAGTAGTCGTCAGCGAGCACGGGCTCGTCGAGGAGCTGCATGTACTTGAAGTACGGCACGGCGTTGTACGAGGCCTGACCATAGAGGCTGTAGGCGACGGTGAAGGGCTTCACGCGGCTGACGGCGAGAGAGCCGCCGGAGGTGCTGAACGGACGGAGGAAGCCGCCGCTAAGCAGCATGGCCTCTGCCTTTGCGAAGAGCTCAATGCGCTCGTCGCCGACAGCGGCGTCGGCGTCGTCAACAACAGCCTGAACATCATCAAGGCCGATGGTCTTGAGAAGCTCCGCCTGCTCTTCGGACTGATCCTGATCCTTGGTGTTAATGCCGGAGTAGTTGAGCATGTCACCCTTTTCGACATCGAAGCAGCACAGATAGGTCAGAGGATCGCCATAGTCGGGACCCCAGCCGGCGCTGAATGCGAGGTCGGTGGAGTTGTCCACGCCGGTCGGCATGCTGTAGTGGGTGGAAAGGAACGCAGAGCGCGGCTCCAGGAACTGGAGGTCGACCTTCACATATTCGCCGATGGCGTCCTCAATGGACTTCTGCATGGCAAGAGCCATGTTCTTGAAGTTCTCGTTGGCGCCGTCGACAGGAATATCGATGTGAACGGGCCACTCGGAGACGCTGTCGCCCAGCGCTTCCTTGGCGCGCTCGGCAAAGATCTTGGCGTTATCGGGGTTATACCAGGCGTCGTGGCCGTCGGTCAGGTCGATGCCTTCATACTCGGGAAGCATTTCGGAAACGTACTTCTCAACGAGAGAGCCGTAGTTGTGGCCGTCGGAGGTCACAACGAAGGTGTAAGGAACGAGGGTGTTGCGGATAACGTCGTCTGCGAGCTCCTCGCCGCGGGCAATCGCCTCGTAGGCGTGCGCGGAGAAGGCGGCGTAAACGGCGCGGCGGAAGTCAGCGTTCAGAATGGCGGCCTTGGTGTCGGCCTTCTGGGCGTCGGTCTTGCTGGTGGTGGAGACGGAGGGATCGTTGTACAGAGCATAGCTCTGGCGATCCCAGTTGAAGGCGCCCCAGAAGGAGGTGGAGGTGGTCATGCTCTTGTACTGGTTGTCAGCAAAGAGCTCGTCGGCCTTCGCCTTGACCTCGGGCAGGGACTGGTTGACGCTGGTGGAGGTGACTTCGCCGTTCACGAACATGTTGAAGTTCTGGGCGGGGTCCTTACCGTCGGAGTAGGTCACGACAACGTGCTGAACGAAAACGTTCTTCGCGTCGTAGTAGTTGGGGTTGGCGTCGAAGCGCACTTCCTGCGACGGAACGAGGGAGGACAGGATGTAGCAGCCGTTGTAGAGGATGGAGTCGGGTTCAACGGCGCCGAAGTCGGAGCCCTTGGACTCGAGGAACTCGGCGTTGACCGGGAAGAGGATGCCGTAGGTGGTCATGCCGTCGAAGTAGGCGCAGGGCTTGGTGAGCGTGTAGGTGAGCTTGTTGCCATCCGCCTTAACGCCGACGTCTTCCCAAGAGCCGGTGCCATCGGAGTACTCGCGCAGGCCGGCGATGAGGTCGACAATGAGGCCGAGGGTCTCGCTCTTGGAGTCAGCAGCGTGCTTCATGCCGGTGACGAAGTCCTCGGCCGTAACGGCGTCGTACTCTTCGCCGGCGCTGGTGGACCAAACGGCGTCGTCACGAATGGTGAAGTACCACTCGGAAGCATCGTCGTTGTGGCTCCACTCGGTGGCCATACCAGCAATGAGCTTACCGTGAGGATCCTGAGTAAGCAGGCCTTCGATGAAGTTGTTGGTGTAGTCACCGTTGGAGGACTTGTTCGTGAAAAGGTAGTCCAGCGAGGTGATGTCGAAGGCTTCGATCATGGAGTAAGTGTCCGGACCGGTGTACTCTTCGACAGGCTCCGCGGTCGGCTCTTCAGCCGGCTGCTCGGCCGGGGTCTCAGCAGGCTGTTCCGCCGGGGCTTCCGTGGGAGCCGGGGCAGGAGCCTCGCTTCCGCACGCGGCCAGGCTCAGCACCATGACAACGGCAAGAAGCAGCGCAAGGAATTTCTTCATTGTTTGTTCTCCTCCTTATTGGATTTTCAAACTTTTTTATTAAACGCGGGAAGCGTTAATAAACTTTATGTATTTCCGGCGCTTCAGTCCTCAAAGAGCCGCGCCATGGAAATGCCGAGCTTTTCGCTCATGAGAAAGAGCGTTTCGAGCGACACGCCCTTGACCTCGGCGGCATTGTTCGCCTCGATCTGGCTCACAAAGCTCACGCTCCGGCCGATCGCCTCGGCGAACTGCTCCTGCGTCATGCCGCGCATCTTGCGGTAGTAGGCGATCCGCAGACCGAGTATTCTGAATCGTTCTCTGTAGTCCTCACGCATACATTTTTCCCCTCACGGTAAACCCGTTTACCGGAGCGTGGTTAGTATGTACAAAGACCCCCGGTTCGATTTACTAATTTTAACGAGTAAAGCATAAAATAGTAAATCATCCAGTAGCGTGTTTTTCTACACTAAGAGTGTAACATTTCCGTACAGCGGCGAAAATTGTTTCACTGGGACGGACGAAATCCGTCATTCTGCCGAAAAGCGGACGTTTTTCCTCCGGCGCGGCGGTCACTCCGCGCCGCTGATCTCGACGTATTCGCGCAGGCCGTCGCGCATGGTCTCCTCATAAATTTCCCGCGCGCCGGATACGGAGTCGAGCGCGCTCTCGTCGCAGGCGAGCGCGTAGGCGACCGAGCCGTCCGAGCAGGTGAAGGCGTAAAACGGCAGACCGCGCACGCTGCGAAGCTCCACGGCGGTCACGGAGACCGTACCGTCGTCGGCGCTGTCCCATGTGACGGCATTCGACGCCGCTTTTTTGATGGCAAGCGCCGGTACGTCCGCGGCGCCGTCGAGATACACCGCGCGGAGGACCGCCTGGTTGAAGTCGCCGGTATAAAGAAAACTGAAGCGCACGCTGCACTCGCTCTGCGCGGTGCCGCCCGTGCCGCGGAAGGTGATCACGCCGTTGTCGTTCTCCGCCGCCGTGCCGAGCTCCAGCCCGTAATTGCGCAGCAGGCCGATGAGACCGCTGTGCTCCAGAAACGTCCGCGCCGCGTTTTCCGGCTGGGAAGAGGCAAGGAACGCCTCCTGCTTATCGTAATTGTCCGGCGTGAGCGCCGGGGCGTTGGGGTTCTGCAAAAGGAGCGAGCCGTTTTCCGAAACGGAATATGTCACGCTGCCCCAGCCGTTTGCGGCGACGTTCGCCGCCACGGTCTCGCCGAGCGCCGTGAGATCCACAGACTTCAAAACGCCGAGCGTCACGCTCTCGGGCGGGGTGTAATCGCAGTCGAACCGGTTGACGGAAACGCGCCGCCCGCTGCCGGTCTTGCCGGTTTCGATGGGCGCGGCGGTCTGCTCCGTCTGAAAGGCGCTGCCGCCCGCGCCGGGGTCAAGCTGCGGCGCGGACAGGGGCCGGTCCTCCGTGTCGGGGGTCTTGTCCCGTCCGGGAAGCAGCAGAATGATGGCGGCGATCGCGGCGATGAGCATCACGCCGAGGAATATCCAGCCCGCGAGCATGACCTTCTTCTGCGAAGCGCGCCGCGCGCGGCGGGAGGTATTTTCTTCCTGACGGGGTTTTCGGTAGTTTTTCATGGTGAGTTCCTTTTGAAGCCTCCCTTGTGTAAAGGGAGGTGGGTTTTGCCGCAGGCAAAAGCCGGAGGGATTGTCGTTTACCCCTCAGTCAGCCTTACGGCTGCCAGCTCCCCTGTTAGGGGCGCCAAGTTGGTTTTCTGCAAACCCACTTGCCTCCCCTCGACAGGGGAGGTGGCAAAAACGAAGTTTTTGACGGAGGGGTTATCATTTTCCGAAAACTACAATCCCTCAGTCTCGCTTCGCTCGACAGCTCCCTTTACACAAGGGAGCCTTTTTCGTTTATGCGAGCGCAGCCCAGGCGCAGCCGAGGAGCGTGGCATCGCCGGCGAAGAGGAATTCCGCGCCGCCGAGACCGTGCCGTTTCGTATACTCCGCGATCAGCGCTTCCATCCGGGGACGCAGCACGGGGTTGAGCTTGAGCATCGTCCCGTCCGCGCAGATGCCGGTGAGTTTCCCCGCGCCGAAGCCGCGCTCGCGCAGAATGGCGCACAGGCACGCCGCGGCGATGCGCGCCGCGCGCTCGAGAAGCATCGTGTTGATCTCGGAAGCGAAGCGGCGGTCCTTCTCCGTTTCGAGCGCTTCGGCAACGGCGTTGCCGCCCATGGGGTCAAGACAAAAAGCGTCCACCATTGCGCTCGTAACGGAGAGCGCGGCGATATTCTCCCCGCTCTTCGCCGAGAGAAATCCTTCCTTTGCCGCAAGGAGCAGCGTTTCGCGCAGCAGCAGACGGTAGTATGCCCCGGAGATCATTTTTTCCGCCGGGTGGTCGCCAGGCAGCCCGGAGGTCTCGTCCACGGCGATGTCCGCCGTGCCGCGCAGCGCGCGGCCGAAGCAGCCGGATTCGAGATTGACGAGCGTTTCGCCGCCCATCGCCACCGTTTCGGGCGATTTCGTGACGTCGCACGCCTTCACATGGCAGCAGGCGTTCGTGCCTGTGCCGAGAATAAAACCGATGAAGTCGGCGTAGCGCGAGCGGTCGCACGATGCCATGCCGCCGAGCATGGAGCCGACGGTGTCGTTGATGAGCCGCCAGCGGCGAGCGCCGGACGCGCCGAGCGCGCGCATTGCCGTTTCGATGCCCTCGCATACGAGCTTTCCCTCCGCGCCGGTGACGCGCGATTCCTTGCCCATGCTGATGATGCGCCCGTCGCCATTCGGCAGGCACTCGCACGGGAACGAGAACGCGATGCACGCGCGGTCGGCGTCGAGCGCAACGGTGAGAGCAAGCTCCGCAAAGGCGCGGAACATCTCTTCCGCGCTTGTGTCCCTGCCGAGCGTGCCGGGCATACGGCGCTTTTGGAGCGCTTCCGTGACGGGCTTTCCCGCCTCGTCAAAGCGGACGCGTCCGGCGCGCAGATTCGTGCCGCCGGCGTCGAGCACGAGAACGCTCTCGCCCGTGCGCGGCGCGCTCGCCGCGGGAAGGAACGACGGCAGCATCATCAGCGTAGAGGCCTCTCCGCGCAGACCGGCGCGCATGTCGGCGATGTAGGCGTCCGTCAGATCCTCAAAGGGCTGCTGCTCATAGAACATGTTGTGTCGCCGGAGAAATTCTTCGGCGGTTTCCTTTGTACGCATAGCGGTCTCTCCCCCGTTCGGGCGCGTTTTCCGGCGTCCGGGATGTAATATTTCTTCGGTCAGGCGCGCTCGAGCGGCGTGCATGTATTGCCGGAGATCTTCCAGCGGCTGCAGCCGCCGTTGAACGCGAAGGGCGCGAAGTAGATGTCCGTCGGCCCGCAGTGGACGGAGCCGTCCGCAGCGGTGGACCAGCCTTCGCCGGTGTGGGGCTTTCCGTCCGGGTCGGTGATGGTGAAAAGGCCGTCGTTGCGCAGCTCCAGCTTCCATTCGCCGCCGTCCGCGTCCACATAAGTGTACGTTCCCGCCGGGACGGGCGGGGCGGGCGTGGGCGTGGGCTCCGCCGGGGTGGGTTCCGCCGTCGGCTCCGGCGTTTCCGTCGGGGCGGGCGTCGGCGTCGGCGTCGCGGTCGGCGTGGGCGTGGGCGCTTCCGTCGGTTCCGGCGTAGGCTCCGCCGTCGGCACGGCGGTGGGCTCGCTCGTGGGAAGGGGCGTGGTCTCCGGCGCGGCGCTCGTGCCGCACGCGGAAAGAATGCCGAGCGCCGCGATCAGTATGGCGGCGGCCAGGCGTTTCGTGCTTCTTCTCATGGGCTGCTCTCCTTAGTACAAATTTTCACACATATACGATACTACATTTTTTGCTTTCTGTAAAGCGTCGATCAGCAAGGGCACACGCATTTCCGCCCGTCAGAAGCGCGCGCCCCTGACGATCGGCGCAGCCTCCGGGACGTGGTAAAATCTTTCACAGACTCTTTTCAGCGGCTGACGAGTATGCTATACTTCGATTATAAGACAAGTATAAAAAAAGGGGGGCTTTCTCCTTGGATACATACCGCACGGAACAGGCTTGGATCGACGGGACGAATTTCGACGCGCAGAAGCTCTTCGGCGCGCGCGCAGAGCCCAACGGCGTATCGTTCTCCGTATGGGCACCGAACGCGCGGAGCGTTCGCGTGACGGGCGATTTCTGCTCGTGGAGCGACAGCGCGCACTGGCTCAGCCGCGGCGATCTCGGCGTATGGCGCGGCTTTGTGCCGGGCGCGCGCGCCGGACAGCTCTATAAGTACATTATCGAGGGCGCGGACGGCTCCGTTGTATGGAAGGCCGATCCCTTCGCGCTCGCGGCCGAGGTGCGCCCCGGCACCGCCTCGCGCATCCACACGCTCTCCTATAACTGGACGGACGGCGAATGGATGGCCGGCCGCCGCGCGCTCGGCGGGCCGCGGAATATTTATGAAGTCCACGCCGGTTCGTGGCGGCGGCATCCGGACGGGAGCTTTTATACCTGGTATGAGCTTGCCGATTCGCTCGTGCCGTACATCAAGGACATGGGCTACACGCATCTCGAGCTTCTGCCCGTGACGGAGCATCCGTTCGACGGCAGCTGGGGCTATCAGGCGACGGGCTTTTTCGCCGCCACGTCCCGCTTCGGCGAGCCGGAGGGGCTGATGCATCTCATCGACGAGTGCCACCGCGCCGGGATCGGCGTCATTCTCGACTGGGTTCCGGGACATTTCTGCCGCGACGCGCACGGTCTCGGCCGGTTTGACGGCACGGCGCTCTATGAATCCGGCGACATGCCCGGCTGGGGCACCTATAAATTCAACTATGCCCGCAATGAGGTGCGCTCGTTCCTCATAAGCTCGGCGCTTTTCTGGCTGGAAGAGTACCACGCCGACGCGCTGCGCGTGGACGGCGTGAGCAGCATGCTCTACCTGAATTTCGGCGTGGACGATCCCGCGCGGAAAAAGTATAACGAGCGCGGCGGCGAGGAGGATCTCGCGGCGGTGGCGTTTTTGCAGACGCTCAACACCGTCATCGGCAAGCGCGTCCCCGGCGCGGCGATGTATGCCGAGGAGAGCTCGGCATGGCCGCTCGTGACGTATCCGCCGGAGAAAGGCGGGCTCGGCTTCCATTATAAATGGGATATGGGCTGGATGAACGACACGCTCCGGTATATGTCCATCGATTTTGACGGACGCAAATATAACCACGGCCTTCTGACGTTCTCGATGATGTACGCCTTCAGCGAGAACTACATTCTCCCGCTCAGCCACGACGAGGTCGTGCACGGCAAGCGCTCGCTCATCGGGCGGATGCCGGGCGACTGGTGGCGGCAGTTTGCGGGCGCGCGGCTGCTGCCGCTGTATGCGGCGTGTCACCCCGGCGGAATGCTCAGCTTCATGGGCAACGAGTTCGCGCAGTTCATCGAATGGCGCGATTACGAAGAGCTTGAATGGTTTCTTTTGCAGAACGCGACGCACGCGGGCGTGCAGGCGTTCATCCGCGAGCTGAACCATGTTTACCGCGCGGAAAAAGCGCTCTGGGAGATCGACAACAGCTGGGACGGCTTTGACTGGATCGACGCGGACAACAACGAGCAGGGCATCCTCTCGTTCGTCCGCAAAGCGAAGGACGGTTCCGCCGTGCTGTGCGTACTGAACTTCCGTCCCGAATCGCATGAGAGCTTCCGTCTCGGCGTGCCGCTCGCGGGCGCGTGGCAGGAGATTTTGTCCTCGGACGATACGCGCTTCGGCGGCAGCGGAAAGACGAACCCGCGCCGTCTGCATACGAAGAAGGTTCCCTCGCACGGGCGCGATCAATCGCTCGTGCTCACCGTGCCGCCGCTCGGCGGGACGCTCATCAAATACATAGGAGAAACGACCCATGCCCGGAAGAGAAGAGTTTAAGAGAGAATATCTGGAGAGCATCGCCGAGACCTGCTCAAAGCCGTTTGCCGAATGCTCGCGCATGGAGCGCTATACCGCGCTCGCGGCGATGATCCGCGAATGCTGCTCGGGCGTGCGCGCTGAAACGCTGCGCCGCCGCGCCGCCGCCGGAGAAAAGATCGTCTATTACTTCTCGATGGAATTTCTCGTCGGGCGGCTGCTTGAAAACTATCTCATCCAGCTCGGCATCCGTGACATGACCGCCGACATTCTCGCCGAGCTCGGCGAGGATCTGGACGCGCTGCTCGAATGCGAGCGCGACCCCGGTCTCGGCAACGGCGGTCTGGGCCGTCTCGCGGCGTGCTATCTCGATTCGCTCGCGGCGGAGGACGTGCCGTGCGTCGGCATGGGCCTTCGCTACCGTTACGGTCTTTTCCGCCAGCGCATCCGCTCCGGCTGCCAGACCGAGGAGCCGGACGACTGGCTCTCGGACGGCTACCCGTGGGAGACCGCGGTGCCGAGCGAAGCCGTGGAGGTCCGCTTCGGCGGCACCGTGGACCGGCGCGAGGAGAACGGCCGCATGGTGTATGAGCTGCGCGATTATCACAGCGTTCTCGCCACGCCTTACGACGTGCCCATCCTCGGCTACGGCGCGCACGCGGTGAACAATCTCCGTCTCTGGCGCGCGGGCCCGGTGCACAAGCAGCTCGATCTCGACGCCTTCAACGCCGGAGACTATTCCCGCGCGCAGAAGGCCAACAACGACGCCGAGGCGATCACCTGCCTTCTCTACCCCGACGATAACACCCCCGCCGGGCAGCAGCTGCGTCTCCTGCAGGAATATTTCTTCGTCTGCGCCGGGCTGCAGAGCATGCTGCGCACGTTCCGCGCCACGCATCTTCCCTGGGACAAGCTGCCCGAGCGCGTCGCCATCCACACGAACGACACCCATCCCGCGCTCTGTGTGCCGGAGCTGATGCGTCTTTTGATGGACGGCGAGGGTCTCTCGTGGGAGGAAGCGTGGGACATCACCTGCCGCACGATCTCCTACACGAACCACACCATCATGCCGGAAGCGCTCGAAAAGTGGCCGGTGTCGCTCATGCGCTCTCTTCTGCCCCGCCAGTTCCAGATCATCGAGGAGATCGACCGCCGCTGGCGCGAGAGCTTTGACCAGTCCGTTCCCGGCTGGCACGACCGTCAGCAGGCGACCGCCGTCATCGGCGGCGGCTTCGTGCGCATGGCGAATCTCTCCGTGATCGGCGGCCACTCGGTGAACGGCGTGGCGAAGCTCCATACGGAGATTTTGAAAAACACCGTCCTGCGCGATTTTTACGCCATCTCCCCGGAGAAATTCAACAACAAGACGAACGGCGTTTCGCACCGCCGCTTCCTTTTGCAGTCGAACCCCGGCCTCTCGCGCTACATCGCCGAGCGCGTCGGCGACGGCTGGGTCGAGCAGCCGGAAAAGCTTGAAGGGCTTCTCGCCTACGCGGACGATACCGAGTCGCTGCGCGAGCTTGCCAAGGTGAAGCTCGCGGCGAAAAAGAACCTCTGCGATTATATCGCGCGCGACTTCGGCATTGCGTGCAACCCGGACGGCGTCATCGACGTGCAGGTCAAGCGCATCCACGCCTACAAGCGTCAGCTCCTGAACGCCTTTAAGATCCTCGCGCTCTACGACCGGCTCAAGGACGATCCTTACGCGAAGGTCCCGGCGAGCACGTTCGTTTTTGCCGGCAAAGCCGCGCACAGCTACGCCTTTGCCAAGGAGAGCATCCGCTTTGTGTGCGCCGTGGCCGATCTCGTGAACGCCGACCCGGTGGTGAGCCGCCGGATGAAGGTCGTGTTCATGGAAAACTTCGGCGTCACCATGGGGCAGCGCATCTACCCCGCCGCCGACATTTCCGAGCAGATCTCCACCGCCGGAAAGGAAGCGAGCGGCACCGGCTGCATGAAGTTTATGATGAACGGCGCCGTGACGCTCGGCACGCTCGACGGCGCGAACGTCGAAATCCTCGAGCGCGTCGGCGCGGAGAACATTTCGATCTTCGGCCTTACGAGCGAGGAGACCGAGCGCTTCACCACGCAGGGCGGCTACAACGCCCGCGAATGCGCCGAGAGCGATCCGGTACTCGCGCGTGTGCTCGCCCACCTCACGGACGGCTCGCTCGGCAGCAAGTTCTGGGATCTTGAGGACGCGCTGCTCAAATATAACGACGAGTTCTTCGTCCTGCGCGATTTTGCGCCGTATCTCGCGGCGTGGGACGCCCTCGCCGGAGAGACCGGCAATCTCTCCTTCCAGCACAAGGCGCTCGTGAACATCGCCAAGTCCGGCTGGTTTTCCAGCGACCGCGCCGTCGCCGAGTATGTGAGCGACATCTGGAAGATCCGCTGAAAGCGGGCGGGGCAGAGCCCCGCCCCTACGGGAGCTTCCCGATATCTTCCTGTAGGGGAGGGGCTCTGCTCCTCCCTCTCGGAGAAGCCCTTTCATTCCCCCGTTTGTTAAGTCCATTACGATATACTTAGGGAGGTACTTGTCCATGCGAAAAAAAGAATGCGTAGCCATGCTCCTGGCGGGCGGTCAGGGCAGCCGTCTGGGTGTTCTGACGGAGAAGATCGCCAAGCCTGCCGTTTCGTTCGGCGGGAAATACCGCATGATCGATTTTTCCCTTTCCAACTGCGTCAACTCCGGCATTGACACCGTCGGCGTGCTGATCCAGTATAAGCCGTCGCTGCTCAACCGGTATCTCGGCACGGGCGCGGCATGGGATCTGGACGCGGCCTGGGGCGGCGTGCACATCCTCCCGCCGTATGCCACGCAGACCGGCGGCGAATGGTATGAAGGCACCGCCGACGCGATTTACCACAACATCGACTTTCTCGACGGCTACGACCCCGAGTATGTCATCATCCTCTCCGGCGACCATCTCTACCAGATGGACTATAACCTGATGCTCGACTTCCACAAGCTCATGGGCGCGGATCTCACCGTTGCGGTCAAGACCGTGCCGTGGGAGGAGGCCAGCCGCTTCGGCATCATGTCCGTCGATCAGGACATGCGCATCACGCGCTTTGCCGAAAAGCCGAAGCAGCCGGAGAGCAATCTCGCCTCCATGGGCATTTACATTTTCACCTGGCCGGTGCTGCGTGCGGCGCTGCTCGCCGACCACGCCGATCCCGAAAGCGACAAGGACTTCGGCAAGAACATCATCCCGACGCTGCTCGGGCAGGGCAAAAACCTCTTCGCCTATCAGTTCTCCGGCTACTGGAAGGACGTCGGCACGATCCCGAGCTACTACTCCACGCAGATGGAGCTGCTCGGCGAAAACGCCGAGTTCCGTCTGCACGACACGCGCATGCATATCCTCTCCAACTTCAACGAGCACCCCTCCCACTTCATCGGCCGGGATGGCCGCGTGGAGCACAGCATGATCTGCAACGGCTGCGAGATCTACGGCGAGGTATACAATTCCATCCTCTCCCCCGGCGTCACGGTGGAAAAGGGCGCGGTGGTGCGCGACTCCATCCTGCTTCCGGAATCGACCGTCGGCGAGGGCGCGTGCGTTGAGCGCACGATCCTCAACGAAAACGCCTCCATCGCCGCCAACGCGGTCATCGGAGCGCCGGGCAAGATCACCGTCATCGGCGAGAACGCCGTGATGGAAGTGGACGTTTAATTTAAGGGAGGGAACATTATGAACCGCACGATCGGCCTTATTTCCACCAACTATTCCGTTCCCGGCTTCGGCTCCGTTACCGAGGTGCGCCCGGCAGCGAGCATCCCGTTCGGCGGGCGCTACCGCCTGCTCGACTTTGCTTTGAGCAACATGGTGAACTCCCGCGTCCAGACGGTGGGACTCGTCACGCCGTATTTCTACCGCAGCATCATAGATCACGTCGGCGCAGGCAAGCCGTGGGACCTCTCCCGCAAGGAGGGCGGTCTTTACATTCTGCCCGGCACGGTGTTCGGCTTCCACGAAGAAAACGCCCGTTTTCTCTTCCGCGATCTGCTGCACAATCTGGAATATCTCCGTCAGGGCGACGGCGACTATATCCTCGTCAGCTCCGGCACGCTCGTGGCGAATATCGACTATCAGCCGATGATCACCAGGCACGAGCTGGAGGGCAAGCCCGTCACGCTGCTCTATAAGAAAATGCAGCCGGGCGAGAAGCGCCCGGGGCGCTATCTCACGCTCGACGGCGACACCGTCGCCGGCATCCGGCGCGCGGACGAGGGCGAAAACCTCCTGCTTGACTGCTTCATCGTCGATAAGTCGTTCCTGCTCCGCATGGCGCGCGACTATGCCGCGCTCGACTATATGGATTTTCTTGACATTCTCGCCCACGTTCTGCCGGAGGTCGCCGTCGGCTGCTGCGCTTTTGACGGCTATGTCGCCTTCATGGACGGCATGGAGGACTATTTCCGCGCCAGCCTCGATCTGCTCGACAGCTCCGTCCGCCGCGAGCTCTTCCAGTCCGACCGGCCCATCTGCACCAAGGCGCACGACACGCCGCCCGCGCTCTATGCCCCCGGCTCCGCGGTGAAAAACTCCGTTATGACCGCCGGCAGCATCATTGAGGGCAGCGTGGAGAACAGCGTGTGCTTCCGCAACGTCCGCATCGAAAAGGGCGCGGTCGTAAAAAACTGCGTGCTGATGGAAAAGTGCGTCGTCAAGGCGGGCGCGCGGCTCGAAAACGTCGTGTGCGATAAAAACGTCACCGTTTCCGAGGACAAGATCGTCTGCGGCACGGCGGAGCATCCCTGCGTGCTGGCGAAAGGCGGCGTTGTATGAAGGAAAAGCTGCGCGTTCTCTTTGCCGCGTTTGAAGCCGCTCCCTTTATGAAGACCGGCGGTCTCGGCGACGTGGCGGCGTCTCTCCCCGGCGCGGTGCAGTGCCCGACGATCGAGATGCGCGTCGTGCTGCCGAAGCTCCGGCAGATCCCCGCCGAGTACCAGAAGAAGATGAAGTTCCTCTGCTCGTTCTATGTCCCGCTCGGCTGGCGCAGCCAGTACTGCGGGCTCTTCGAGCTGCGGCGCGGCGGCGTCACTTGGTATTTCCTCGATAACGAATATTACTTCGGGCGCGACGGCGCTTACGGCTACTTTGACGACGGCGAGCGCATGGCGTTCTTCGCCAAGGCCATCTGCGAATGCTGCCGGTATCTGCCGGACTTTTTTCCGAATATCCTCCACTGCAACGACTGGCACACGGCGCTCGCGCCGGTGTTTCTGCGCGAGCAGTACCGCTACGCCCCCGGCTACAGCGACATCCGCACCGTGTTCACGATCCACAATCTCAAATTCCAGGGGCAGTATAACCCCCACGTCCTCAGCGACATTCTCGGTCTGGACGGCGTGGCCGCGGCGCGCAATCAGCTTCTGCGGGACGACGGAAAGTGCGTCAACTATCTTGCCGGGGCTGTCAGCTATTCCGACCGCGTCACGACCGTCAGCCCGACGTACGCCAAGGAGATCTGCACGCCGTATTTCGGCGAGGGGCTGCAGGATCTCTTCCTGCGGCGGCACGACATTCTCTCCGGCATCTTAAACGGCATCGACACCGTTTCCTACGATCCCGCGAAGGACAAGGCGCTCGTGCAAAACTATACCGACCCCGACGGCAAAGCGGCGAACAAGAAGGCGCTGCAGGAGGAGCTCGGTCTCACCGTCGATAGTGAAGTCCCCCTTTGCGTGTGCGTCAGCCGTTTGACGGAGCAGAAGGGCTTCGATCTTCTCAACGCCGTGGCGGAGGAAATGCTCTCCTGCGCGCAGATCGCCGTGCTCGGCACGGGCGACCGGGCGTATGAGGACTACTACCGCGCGCTGGAAGCCCGGCACCCCGGCCGGTTCAGCGCCCAGATCCGCTTTTCCGAGCCGCTTTCCCGCCGGATGTACGCCGGAGCGGACATTTTCCTCATGCCCTCGCGCTTTGAGCCGTGCGGCCTGAGCCAGATGATCTCCATGCGCTACGGCACCGTGCCCGTCGTGCGGCAGACCGGCGGACTTGCCGACAGCGTCGAGCCCTACAACCGCTACACCGGCGAGGGCACCGGTTTCGGTTTCCTGAATTTCAACGCCCACGAGCTGCTCTTCACCACGCAAGAGGCGTGCCGCCTGTACACCGAAAGCCCCGTCGCGTGGGGCAATCTCGCCGCGCAGGGCATGGCGAAGGATTTCTCCTGGCGCGCGAGCGCGCTCGAATACCGCAAGCTGTACCGAGGTCTTTTCACATGATCGTACACGAATCCAGAAACAGCGCCTTCCGCCGTCCGTTCGGCGCCGCCGAGACCGGCACGGAGGTATATCTCGCCGCGGAAAAGGCGGGCGCGGCGGACATGACGCTCCGGCTGCACCCGTTCACGGGCGAGGATACGCTCCTCCCCATGGCATCCGAGGGCGGCGGACGGTTTTCCGTCACGGTGACGCTGCCCGAAACGCCGTGCGTGCTCTGGTACTCGTTCCGTACCGGAGACGACGAGACGTGCGCCTGGCAGATCACCGTATACAAAAAAGCCGCCGTCCCCGACTGGTGGAAGGACGGCGTCGTCTATCAGATCTTTCCGGACCGCTTTGCCCGCGAGCGCGGCTGGACGCCGCGCGAGCCGGAAGCGCGCCGCGGCACGCACCGCTTTCTCGTGCGCGACTGGGATACGCCGGTGTTCTATCCCCGCGCGGAAAACGGGGACGTATCCTCGTGGCCGTTCTGGGGCGGAACGCTCCGGGGCATTGAGGAAAAGCTGCCGTATCTCGCCTCGCTTGGCGTCACGGTCCTGTACCTGAACCCGATCTTTGAAGCGGCAAGCAACCACCGGTACGACACGGCAGACTATACCCGCGTCGATCCGCTGCTCGGCAGGAAAAAGGATTTTGAATCGCTCTGCGAAGCCGCACGGAAACGCGGCATCCGCATCGTGCTCGACGGCGTATTCAACCACACCGGCGCGGACAGCGTATACTTTGATAAGTTCGGCAACTACGGCACGGCGGAAAAATACCGCTCGTGGTTCCGCTTCGGCGATCAGTACCGCCACGGCTACGAATGCTGGTGGGACGTGCCCGATCTCCCGAACGTGGAGGAGAACGATCCCTCGTTCCGGGAATTCCTCTGCGGCGAGGACGGCGTGGTGCGCCGCTGGCTGCGGCGCGGCGCTTCCGGCTGGCGGCTGGACGTTGCCGACGAGCTGCCGGACAGCCTCATCCGCGACATCCGCGCGGCGATGAAGGAAGAGAAAGAAGATTCTCTCCTTCTCGGCGAGGTCTGGGAGGACGCCTCCAACAAGGTGAGCTACGGCGCGCTGCGCGAGTATTTCCTCGGCAGCGAACTGGACGCGACGATGCACTATCCGTTCCGCACCGCAGTGCTCGACTTTCTGCTGGGCAAGATCCGTGCGCAGGCCGCCTGCGACGCATTCTGGACGATCCAGGAGCATTACCCGAAGGAGAATCTCTATGCAGCGCTCAATCTCATCGGCAGTCACGACCGCGCCCGCGTGCTCACGGTGCTCGGCGGCGATGTGAACGCGCTGAAAATGGCGATGTTCCTCCAGTTTGCTCTGCCGGGTGTGCCGAGCATTTACTACGGCGACGAGGCCGGCATGACCGGCGGCACGGACCCCTACAACCGCGGGAGCTTCCCGTGGGGCAAAGGCAACGCCCCGCTCACGGATTTTGTCCGGAGTCTCACCGCCATGTATCAGGAAACGCCGCTGCTGCGGCGAGGCGAGTGTGAAATGGTGTTCTTCGGCGAGAATGTGCTCGGCTGCCGCCGGTTTGACGAAAGCGGCTCCGTGCTCGCGCTTGTCAACCGCGGAGAAGAAGCCGTTGAATGCTTTGGCGTCACCGTACCGGGAAGGGGGTATATTCTGGAATGAAACACTACATCATTTCCAAATTCCGCCCCGGAACACCGTGGCAGGAGTATCTGCCGGAGATCGAGGCGATCTTCGCCCGGACGCTCACGATCGAGGGCGTCCACGGCGTGGACATATTCCCCTCCTGCTCCGAGCGGCCGAACCGGTTTGATCTTATGATCTGCATGGACATGGACGCCGCCGCGCTCCCGCTCTACGACGCGAGCGAGCCGCACCGCACCTGGAAAGAAAAGTTCGGCCCCCTGCTCGAGGGCAAGACCATTTTTGACCACGAATAAGAAAAAGCCAGAAGCATCCTCCCCCACAACGGGGCGCGGATGCTTCTGGCTTTATTGCATGTTGCACGCTTGTTCGCCGAGATAGTAGTCGCGGTCGTTGTGCAGCTTTATGCGGGTGTACGCCTGCTCCTTGTTGCCGGAGCGGATGAGTGCAACGATCTGGATGTGCGCCTTGATGACAAGCGGCATCATGTTCCTGTCCTTCTCCCAGCGCTGCTGCGTCATTTCGCGGATCTTGTTTTCGAACTTTTTGTACGTCTGGCTGATCGTATCGTTGTGGAGATAGTCGATCATGATGTTGTGGAAAGCAATGTTGTGCTCGGCAAATTTGCGGATATCGACCTCTCTGTCGAGCAGCATCTGTTCGTGGATATCGATGTTCTCGTTCAGACGGCGGACGATCTCACGCGCCTCACGCGTCTCGTTGCGCTCCGCAAGGACATAAGCGGCGTAACCCTCCAGCGCGCAGCGGATCTCCAGCGTCTCCTTGATCTCCGCCATGCCAACATTGCGGATCATGAATCCGCGGCTGGGGTATATCTCCAGAAGCCCCTCCATGTTCAGCCGCAGCAGTGCGTCCCGCACCGGCGTGCGCGACATGTTGAGCGTCTGCGTGAGCTGCGATTCGGAATACAGCTCACCCTCGACCAACTCCCCGGCGAGGATTTTTTCTTTTAAATAATCATATGCTTCGTCCTGAAGCCGACGGATCGGTGCTATGTGACTCACTCCTCACGAGATATAATACCGGTATATCGTACCAAATTTCTTGCCCTTTTGTCAACTCGTACATGGAAAAAACTGCCTTTTTTCTTTGATCTTCAATACTTTTTAAAAATGTCAGCAGGAACCGTCCCCGTTTACAATATCTAGTTCATTCAGAACTCAGAGTTGGAAATGCGCGGCTTTTCGTCTTCGGCGACGCAGAAGCGCCGCGTGTGACGCAGCACTCCGGTCACGGCGATCATGCCGCAGCCGAGCGCGAGAGCGCCCTCGCCGTGGAGCGAATAGAATACCGCGGCGCTCACGCTGTAGAGCGCGAACACGAGTATGCTGCGCAGCCGGTGCGGGCGGATCTTTACGGCGACGGAGAAGAAGATGTAAAGCCCCGCGAGAAGGAGAAGCCCGCTGGGAGAAACGCCCGTGAGCGCGAGCGCGAGCATCGCGCCGAAGGCCGAAGCGATGCATTTGCCGCCGTGAAAGCCGTTAAATACGCCGACGGCATGGCCGAACACCGGCGCGGCGAGCGCGAGCGCAAACCAGACCGACTGCGTGTCGAGATACTGCGCCGCGAGCGACACGGGGAGATACGCCTTGAACATGTCGAGCGCGAGACACAAAAGACCCATCGGCACGCCGCACACGGCAAACACGTTCGCAGCGCCCGGATTTTTATCGGCGCGCAGCGTGCACACGTCCTTGCCCGTCAAAAGCTTCGGCAGCGCGCGGCTGAACATCACGCCGCCGAGCAGAAAGCCCCCGGCGATCAGAGCAAAGGTGAGAAGAGCTTCGTTTCCGGTCATGACAGCACGATCCTTTCCGCAATTTTATCGGCGGCGTCGGGCGCAATGGTGTTTCGCTGCGCCTTGCGCATGGCTTCGGCTCTCGCCTTGTCGCGCACGAGCGCTACGGCTTTTTCCGCGGCGTCGGCGGCGTTTTCCGCGCGCTCCGAAAGACCGTGGGAGGAGAAGAACGCGATGTTCGGCGCTTCGCACGCGGTATATACGAGAAGCTGCACGAGCGGGACCTGCGCCACCGCCGCCTCGGTGCTTGTAAGTCCGCCGGGCTTGGAGATCATCACGTCGGCGGCGTTCATGTACACATTCACCTTTTTCGTAAACGTGACGATGCGGACGTGCTCGTTTCCGGCGTATTTTTCCTCGAGCGTCTGCTTGAGATCGCTGTTGCGCCCGACGAGGATATAGACCGTGAACGCTCCGCTGTGCCGCCGGAGGATCTCGTCGCAGATCGCGCCCGCGTTCCCGACGCCGATGCCGCCGCTCATAATGAGGAACACGTCCTGATTTTGCGGTATGGCAAGATAGTTGCGCGCCGCGGCCTTTTCCATGTGATGCGCGAACTTTTCGTCCACCGGGATGCCGGTGACGATGATTCGATCCGACGGAATGCCCTTTTCCACAAGCTCGGCGCGCAGATCCTCGTGCGCGATGAAGTAGCCGTCCAGATCGGTCTCGGCAAGGAAGGGGATGCAGGTGTAGTCCGTCAGCACGCCGTAGCACGGCACGGTGAAATCTCCCGATTTCCGGATGGCGGTCAGCGTCTCCATTGGGTAGAGGTGCGTGCATACCACGCGGTCATACCCGTTCGTTTCGATGAATGCGCGCAGATTTGCGGCGTACCGGGCGTTTGCGTGGTAGACCGGCGAGGTGATGCCGGTCGAGCTGTAAATATCCCCGGCACGGTAGAGCGCGTTGAATGCCGACGGCGCTTTTTTCATAATTGTCGTATATGCGCCGGATACGAAACGCTCGGCGTACTTTCCCGCGAGCACGAGCGGGTCAAAGACATGGCTTTCGATGCCCCTTTGCGTCAGCGCCCCGGCGACGGCAGCTGCGGCGCTGTTGTGCCCCTCGCCCGTGTCGCAGCTCAAAATCAGAACTTTCACGGTTTTCTCTCCTCTGCTTGCTTTATGTAACGTCTGTGTATTATAATAAGAAGACCTCCGCGGCGCGGCAATGGACACGCCGGCGCGAAACCGTGGCGGAAGTCCCAGAGAAAACACCCGATGAGGATTACTACACATTTGGTAAAAAAGATGTGGAATCCGATCCTGTTCCCGAAAAGGAGGGCGTACGATGGAACCGGCAAACCGGAAGAGCGATCTTCGCGTCATAAAAACGAAGCGGGCGATCCACACGGCGTTCGCGGAGCTTTTGACCGAAAAGGATATGGACGATATCACCGTAACGGACATCGCCTCGCGCGCGATAATCAACCGTAAGACGTTTTATAACAACTACCGCGGCGTATACGAGCTTGTAGACGAGCTGGAAAACGAGGTCATCCGCACGTTTGATACGGCGATGCAGGAGATCGACTTTGTCGAGAACCCGTACGCGGTGTTCATGAAGCTCACGGAGATCATCAACAGCGATATGGATTTTTACGGCGCGCTGCTCCGGTCCGGCCGGAACGCGGGGTTAACACATAAGATCCGGCTGACGCTCCAGCAGAAGGCGCAGGAACACTTTGAAAGCCGCATAGAGCTGCCGCCGGAGCGTATCTCGGTGATGATGGACTACGCCGTTTCCGGCATGGTGGCGGTGTATCAGAGCTGGTTCAATTCCGAGCGCCGGCAGTCCATCGAGGAGATTTCCGATATCGCCAGCCGCATGTGCCTCACGGGGCTGCGCGGCGCGGCGGCAGACGCCCGGCTGAAGGAATGAGCGGAGGGAATACCATGACAAACGCAAAAGAAAAAAAGAAGATCGTCCTCTGGCTGATCGTACTGGCAATACTCGCCGCGGCGGCGTTCACGGTCACGGCCATTGTGCGCCATAACCAGCGACCGGCGTGGGACGGCGGCTACAGCGTCCACATCAGCGAGGTCATGACCGATAATAAAACCTGCCCGAACGGCGAGGGTGTCCTCTGCGACTGGATCGAGATCGAAAACACGTCCTCGAAGGACTTCTCCATCGGCGGATACTATCTCTCCGACGAGACGGGCAAAGGCAAATACTGCTTCCCGGCGGGGACGGTCGTCCCGGCGCGGGGGTATCTCGTCGTGTGGTGCTCGCCGGACGAGGAGGGCGACTATGCTCCCTTTGCCCTGCGCAAGGCGGGCGGGGAGACGGTGTGCCTTATGAACGAAAACCGCACGGTGCTCGACAGCGCCGTGACCGCTGCGTGCCGGAGCGGGCAGTCGCTTGTCCGCGGCAGCGACGGCGCGCTCATTCCCGCCGATACGCCGACGCCCAGCTACCCGAACAGCGAAGCGGGCGCAAAGGCGTGGCAGGAGGCGCTCGCGCAGCGCAGCGGCGGCACGCTTGAGCTCAGCGAGATCCAGTCCTCAAACACGCTCTATGCCGCGCCCGACGGGAATTTCTACGACTGGATCGAGGTACATAACCCCTCGGATTCGCCGGCATCTCTCTCCGGCTACAAGCTCTCGGACCGCACGAACAAAACGAAGTACGCCTTCCCGGACGAAATGCTCGGCGCGGGCGAATATAAGATCGTATGGTGCGCCCCCGGCGTGGAGGGCGCGGAATATGCGTCCTTTGCGCTGGCGAGCGCGGGCGGGGAAACGGTTGTGCTCACAGCGCCCTCCGGCGCGGAGAGCGAGAGCGTGGAGCTGCCGATGCTGGAGAAGAACACGGCCTATGCCAAGGAAAACGGCGAATGGACGGTGTCTCACCGCCCGACGCCGGGATATTCCAACGACGACGCGGGGTATGAGGCGTGGCTGCGCTCCGGCGGCTACGAAAACGACGAAATTTACATCACCGAGGTCATGGCGCAAAACCGCGGTACGCTTGCCGACAGCGACGGCGACCTCTCCGACTGGATCGAGATCGCAAACCTCGGCGAGACGAGCGTCGATCTTGCGGGCTGGTATCTCTCGGACGATCCGGACGTGCCGGACGAATGGAAGATCCCGTCGCTGACGCTTGCGCCGGGCGAGTATGCGGTGATCTTCGCCTCCGGCAAGAACCGCACCGAGGGCGAGCTGCACACGAGCTTCTCGCTCACCGACGGCGACACGGTCATTCTCTCCGCCGGAAACGGCGCGGAGATCCGCAGCGTGAAGATCGAGGCCGTGCCGGAGGGCTCTTCGCTCGCGATACAGCCGGACGGCAGCTTTGCCGTGACCGACTTCCCGACGCCGGGGCTTGAAAATACCGCCGAGGGCTACGCCGGATTCTGCGATGCCGACACGCGTACCTCGCCGCTTCTGCTGTGGGAGATCGTCGTGTATGAGGCGGGTTCGCCCGACTGGGTGGAGCTCAAAAACGTGTCGGACGAGTCGATCGATCTTTCCGGATACACGATCTCGGATAAATTCGAGGAACCGGCGCGCGACGCGCTGCCCGCCGTGACGCTTGCGCCCGGCGAAAGCTATGTGTTCGAGTGCGAAAACGTGGGGCTGAGCGCGCAGCGCGACGAGCTCTATCTCTTCGATGCTTCCGGCACGCTCTGCGACTGGGCGTTCCTGCGCGATATCCCGGCCGGCGGCAGCTACGGCCGTCTAAACGGGGAGAACGGGTATTTCTATTTTGCGCAGAGCAGCCGCGGCGCGGACAACGGCACGGGATGCCGCATGGTGGCGGCAAAGCCCACGGTCGATATCGCCGCGGGCGTGTACGACGACGCCGAGAGCCTTACGCTGACAATCACCGGCGAGAACGTGCACTATACGCTCGACGGCAGCGACCCGACGGCGGACGATCCGGCCTATACCGCGCCCATCACGATCACGGAAACGACGATCGTCCGCGCCGCGAGCTTCCCGGCGGACCCGCTGCCGGGCAAACCGGCGACATGGTCGTACTTCCTGCGCGAGAACAGCACGCTGCCCGTCGTCAGTCTTGTGACCGACCCGGACAATCTCACCGGCGCGCAGGGTATTTACTCCAACCACGAGCAGGCGTGGAGCGAGAAGTGGGAGCGCGAGGCGACCGTCGCCATGTACGAGGACGGCGGCGAGTTTTCCATTGACTGCGGCATCCGCATGCACGGCCGCACGAGCCGCCGTGTGAGCGAAAAGAAGTCGTTCACGCTCAAATTCCGCGGCCGGTACGGCGGGAATCTCAATTATGACGTGTTCGGCGACGGCGTCGTGACGGACTTTTCCTCGCTGCTGCTGCGCGCGAGCGTGGAGGATACCTACACCTCCTACATGCGCGACGAGTTCTTCGCCCGCATCGCCATGGACTATACAGATGTGCCCGCGCAGAATTACCGGTATGTTTCGCTCTTCCTCAACGGCGAGTACTGGGGCATTTACGCCATCCGCGAGCACCACAGCGCGGAATATTTCGCCTCGCACAAGGGTGTGGACGCCAACACCGTCGACATGCAGACGGGCGAGTTTGAGGGTCAGACCGCGTGGAGTGAGATCTTGAACTACGCGCGCTACAACTCGCTGAGCACGCCGGAGGGCTGGGCGTACATCCAGGAGCATGTGGACATCCCAGAGATGATCGACTGGCTGATTCTCGAGTGCTGGTCGGGCGATATCGACGTATACGAAAACGTCCGCTTCTACGCGAGCCCCGAGTACGAAAACGGGAAGTACATTTACGGTCTCGCGGACATGGATCTCACGATGATGGGCATGGACTCGATGAGCGTCGGCTTCAACAACTTCCAGCTCCACGGCATCATTCCCTCAGCGCTGCGTTACAACGAAGAGTTCCGTGATATGTTCCTGACGCGTCTCGGCGAAATGCTGCGCGGGCCGCTCTCGGACGAGAACGCGCAGAAAACGCTTGACGAGCTGCGTGCGATCGTTGAGCCGGAGAGCGCGCGCGATCTCGCCCGCTGGGGCAAGTCGTCCACGTTGTTTGCCACGCAGATGGCGAATCTCCGCGGCTTCGTCTCCGGCCGCGCCGCGCGGATGCAGAACGAGGCCATCGCCTTCTTCTGCGTCTCCGCCGAGGATGCCGCCAAATACTTCGGATAAAAGCGAAAAGTATCTTGCTGTGATGAAGCCGGCGGAACATTCGGGAAAAGCTTTTTATTAAGGGAGGAACCTATGGCAGAGAAAAAGAGAGAGTTGTGGGCGGATTACGCCAAGGGGATATGCATCCTTCTGGTGTTCATCGGCCATTCGGACGCGATACCGCAGGCGGTGCGCATCTTCATTTACCTGTTCCACATGCCGATGTTCTTCTTCTGCATGGGCTACTATAGCAGCACCGCCGGAACGTTCGGCGCCTTTGTGAAAAAGCGCTTCCGGCAGCTCATGGTGCCGTTTTTCGCTTACGGCATCCTCTATCATGTGCTCTGTCTCGGCATTGTTGTGCCGCTGCTGCGCGGCGGTGCGGACTGGGCGCTCTGCCGGGACAACGTTCTCGGCCTGCTCGTTCAGCTGCGGGGGACCGATCTCGTCGCGCCGAAGTGGTTCCTGACGGCGGCGTTCGTGGCGAGTGTCCTCTTTTATGCGCTGCGAAAGTACGTTCACGACCGGAGGATCGAATTTCCCGTTGTTCTCGCTGCGTCCGCCGGGTTTGCGTATCTCAACAAATTTACCGGCTTCTCCCTGCCGTGGTATATCGATGTGGCGTTCCCGTGCGTGCTCTTCATGTATCTGGGGCAGCACGTCCGGGAAAAGAACGTGGAGATCACCGGGAAAAAGACACTGATTCTCACAGCTGTTGGTATTGCCGCTGCCGCCGGGCTGACGCTCCTGTTTTCGGATTCCCCGGAGAAATATTGCATCGATTACCGCGTGATACGGCTGACGCCCTTTGTGCCGGTGATGATCGGCGGCTTTGCCCTGTGTCTCGCGCTGTACGGCGCGCTGAAAAACGTGAAGAGAAAAGGGGTTCTCTCCTATATCGGCGTGAACTCGATGCTCTTCTACCTCTTCGATAATCTTCCGGAGCTGCTGGTAAAAAAAGCGATGGGGTACATCGGCGTGACGAACGTATATATCGTGAGCCTCTGCCAGCTCATCGGCATCCTTCTCCTCACGCCGGTCATCGTGATGTTTGTGAAGTATTTTGCGTGGTTCCTGTTCGGCCTCAAAAAGGAGAGCTGGAGTCTCGACTACGGAAAACTCTTCAGAGTCAAAAAGAAAGAAAGTATATAAGCAGCAAAAAGCTCTCTCGGATAAGGGAGCAGCAGCCGAGTTCTCGACAAGCTCAAATGCCGGACGCACTCATGCGTCCGGCATTTTTCATATATCGCATCTTTTAAAGAGTAATTCTTTGATTAAATACAAGAGAGCAGAAAGAGGATTCAACGGCAATTACTGCGCTTTGTCCTTCGCCCTTTCTTTTTTTCCGCGGTACTGCGTATCGCCGATGACAAACAGCAGCACAGACACCACGAGCCATGTAAGATGGCCCTTTGCAAGGATCATGCTCTCATATATTCCCTGCAGCAGCACCGCTTCGATCCCGTAGTTTTGAGTCAGGAAGTACGCCAGCATAATAACGGAGTATACAAGCGCTCCGGTAAATGCAAATTTCAAGCTGAATTGCTTACGCTCCTCGTCCGGTTTGGGGACAACGGCGTAGAAGATCATTGGCACGGCGGCGATCGGATATGCCGCGGCAAGAAGAGCCTCGGCCGCCTTCAGCCACACGTCACCGATCACGGGCATGGCCAGCAGTACGGCGAGCACCGGCGGCAACCATTTTTTCCATGCGGCGTCGGCGGAGGCTGCGCCGTCGGAGGATTCCAGGCTTGCGGCCGCCAGCCAACGGCGTCCGGACGTAAAACCCATCGCCATAAGCGCAATGCCAAGGATGGCGGCGAAAATCGCGGCCAGCACTTGTCCCGCCGGATTTCCTATGCCGGCGACGAGAATTTCAGAGAGAGTACAGCCTGCTCCGTTCGGGCAGCGATACGCCGCAACGGCCACAGCGGCGATGCCAGCGGCGGAGAGAAGAATGCCTGCGGCAAACGGCACAAGCGCGCTGTCCTTCCAGAAGGGCTTTCTTTCTCCCGGTTCTCCTGTGTTCTGCAGGAGCGTAGGTGCAAGCGCGAGAAGAACGGCGATATTGCTTTCAAGATACGTTTTGCCCGTTGGGGCGGCTTCCGCCGCCGCGGCGGCGCCGGAGCCGAGCAAGACAACAAACGCCGCGATGCCTGCAGCGACGGCCGCCAGCATCCCTGCCAGAGCCGCCCGCGAAAGCTCCCTTCGCTCGGCCACGGCGTAGGCCGCGGCAACAAGAAGCACCACGAGAACGACCCGAAGCACCGGGCTGCCCGGCTGTCCTACGGCGGCGAGAAGCTGGTTTGCAGAGAGACTCGCAACCAGCGGGACAAAGCAGATCGGCCCGGCAACGCTTCCCAGAATCACCGCGCCGGGACGCTCCAGCTTTGAGCCCCCCGAGGAATACAGCCATGCGCCCGTCTGCGCCATGTGCTGTCCGGCCCGTCCCGCAAGAAACGGAAAGACGGCAGCGGCGAGTACGAGACGGCAGAACATCGGCACGGCGGTCATATACCCGCCCGTCCCGGCATCCGCTATGGGAAAAAAGAAAAACAGCGTTCCGATGCTGAAAAGCGCAACAATAAGCGTATGACGGAGAGACGCGGCGCGCGATTTATTCTGGCTCATGGGATTCCCTCTTTCTTCGTCGTCGGTTAGGCTTCTCCCCTCCGAGGCTATAAGCCCCGGAGGGAAAGACAGGCTATGGGATTAGTTCTTTTTGGCGGCTTCAGCAACAGGTTCGTCGGCGAAGAGCTTTTTGATCTCCACTTCGGTCATCATACCATAGTCCTCACGGAGCTGTTTCGCGACATACCAAAGCAGGAACACTTCGACAAGCAGGATGGGCAGCGCGACAACGATGCCCAGAGACTTGAACACGTTGAGGTCAACGTTGATAAGCAGGCAGACCAACGGGATTACCGTGCAGAGGATCGACCAGCACAGACGGTGCACCGGGCTGGGGTCAACACCCTCGGGACGGTTCTTCTCGATGATATTTGCGGCGGTAAACGTGGAGCTGTCAAGCGTAGTAGCCAAGAATAGCGCGCCTACCACGCAGAACACAAGCGCAACGACCTTGGGCATCGGCAGCGTTTTGAATACTTCCACGATCGCCTCGTAGCTCTGGCCGTTGGCGGTCATGCCGGTAAGATCGACGATGCCGTTCTTGTCCAGCCAAATGCCGTAGTTGCTCATAATGCCGTTGTAGCAGAAAAGGCCGAGCGGTGTACCGGTCGCTACGCCGATGGTGATGGAGCGGAGGCTGCGGCCCTCGGAGATACGCGCAAGGAACAGGCCGGTGAAGGGGCCAAAGCTGGCACTATACAGCCAGTCCCAAACCGTCCACCACTGCGGGAAGCAGCTCTCGCCGATGGGGTCAAGCCACAGAAGCATACGCGGCAGGTTGTTGAGCGTCATGGAAGCGCCGCTGAGATAGCTGTCGAGAATGAAACGGGTCGGCCCGACGATGAGAACATACGCGCCCAACGCGATGACGCCGTAGCAGCACCAGTTGGATATGTTCTTCATGCCCTTATCCAAACCGATGTAGGACGTGATGAAGTACACAAGCGCAATGGAAAGAATAAGGATGTAGTAGAAATTCTGACCCGGCGTGAAGTTGAACACGTAGCCGGCAGCCTGACCGATCGCAGGAAGGCCGAGGCCGACCGTGATAGCCGCGCTGGAAATAACGCTGAAAATGAACACGACGTCAACGATGCTGCTCATGACTTTGGGCTTCTTGACCTTGAAGTCGTAGCTCATCGTCTCGCCAAGGCTGAGCGTTGTCGTCTTTTTGCGGTTATAGTAAAGATAGCCGCAGGCCACGCCGCACGCCGTATAAATGAGCTGCACAAACGGGCTCCAGTGGAACCAGTGATATGCGAACGCCCACTCGTACCGGGCAACATCGCTCACAACGCCGCCGGAGGTGACCAGCGGATTGGAATTATAGAGGAACGTCCACTCCACGATGCCCCAATACATGGTCGCCGCGCCGAGGCCGGAGGTGAAAATCATGCCGAGCCAGGAAAACGTGCTGTACTTGGGCTTTCCCTTGCCGAGCTTTACGTTGCCGTACTTGGAAAGCGCGATATACAGGCTCAGTATGATCAGCGAAAGGTTCAGAAGTTGTACGGGAGTTCCGGCTGCCGATGTACACCAGTTGAATGCAGCAGAGATGCCGTTGTTCATCTGTGTCGGGAAAAGCAGAAGCAGAATCACAAAAAAGACAACAAGCGCGAAGGCCGCCAGGAACAGCGGAATATTATACTTCTCTTTGAGTTTCAAACAAATCCCTCCTCGGATTATTTTAAACGTCGGATTATGCCGGAAACCGGCGGTCAAGATTCCTTCTTTGCTTCCAGAATGCGGATGATGTCGGCGGATGTATAAACATTGCCGAAGCCATAATCGATGAGACGCAGCGTTGCATCGTTCACATCGTCATAGATCGCTCTTGTGCAGTCAGAAGCAAGCGTTACCTCATATTCATAATGGAACGCGCTGGAGACCGTAGAAAGTATGCACTGCTCTGCCAGAATTCCCACCACGATGAGCGTCTTGATTCCTTTGGTGCGCAAGCAGTAATCCAGATCCGTGCCGAAAAACGCGTCGTAGCCTCGTTTCTGGATAACAAGCTCACCGGGCAGCGGTTTCAGCTCATCAATGGTTTCTGTGCTGGGATCGCCCACATAGCAGCAGCGCTCACCACCTTCGTCATAGTCCCTCTCGCACTGCCACAGGCGTCCGTTCAGATTCGGGCAATCCTTGGAATAGACGAACTCGGTAAAATACACCGGCAGATTATTTCCGCGGAAGTACTCAAGCAGCGTCGAAATCGCCGGGACAAGCTTTATGTTCTCCGAGCTGTAGAACTGTTTGCCGGGATAACAGAATCCCTTCTGCATGTCCACAACGAGCAGGGCTGGCTTTTCATACGTGAAAATGTCTGCTTTCTTGTTGGTGTAGCTGTGAATGTTCTCGTATGTCATATAGTTTCACCTCCTGTCAAACTTTATAATTGTATTTCACAATGAAGCCGGGGCGGGTTTTGATTTCTGCGCCGCCCCGCGCCGATGTGCCGATGGGTCAGGGAAGATGCTTGTGCAGCGGCAGATTGCGGATGCGCATGCCGGTAGCGTCGTAGTAGGCGTTGGCGATAGCCGGGCAGACGGGGAGCATTCCCATCTCGCCGACGCCCTTTGCGCCCTTCGGGCCGAGCGGGTCGTAGTTGTCGACGAAGATGACCTCCATGTCCGGCGTGCCGTCCATCTGGATCATCTTGTATTTGGAAAGCATGTCGGTCTTGCTCACGCCGTTTTCCACAACGAAATCCTCGTCGAGCGCCATGCCGAGCGTCATGATCATGCCGCCCTCGAGCTGGCGGCGCGCCGCCTCGGGGTTGATGACCGTGCCGATGTCGGCGGCCTCGATCATTTTGAGCACCTTGATGCGCTTCGTCACGGGGTCCACCTTGATGGCCACGGCGAGCGTCAGGTACGAGTTCGTATCGTGGATGCGGTATTCTTTCGGCGGAATGACGTGGTTCTCGTTGCAGTCCTCACGCGGCCACATGGTCTTGGGCAGACGGTGGTAGTCGTGCACCGTCAGCTTCACGCCCTTGGCTTTGCAGAGCTTCGCAAGCTCCGGCAGCGTGTAGAGCTGCTCGCCGTTGCGGTAAACGATGCCGCCGCGGAAGTCGAACTCCTCCTCGCCGCAGCTGAAGTAGCGCGCGAGGAAGTCCTTGATCGCACGCACCATCTTCTCGCCGACGCCGATGGCGTTATGGCCCCAGAGGAACGTGCCGCGGCTGGACATGACCGCGCCGCCCCAGGAGAGCTTATCCGTTTCCATCGCGCCGAGACGGATGGTCTCATACGGGACATCCATTGCTTTGGCTGTGAGCTGCGCCATGGAGATCTGCGTTTCGTTACCCATTTCGGCCACGCAGATGCGCAGGAGAAATGTGCCGTCGTCCTGGAAATCCAGATCGGCGTTCGAGTCCTCGTCCGGGCCGAGACCGCCGGACGTGTGCCGCCACGCGGACGCCACGCCGATGCCGATCGTCGGGTCGGCCTCCTTCATGGGAAGAAGGACCTCCTTCACGCGCTTTTCCACCGCGTCGAGCGTGGCGATGTAGGCGTGACCGTCTACGGCGAGCTGGCCGTCGCCGCACTCCGCGCCGGGATAGAGTCCGTTGAGACGGCGGAACGCGAACGGATCCATGTTGAGCTTGCGGCAGGCCTCGTCTATGGCGCTTTCTACGGCGAACAGGCACTGCGGCGAGCCATAGCCGCGCATCGCGCCGGAGGAGACGTTGTTCGTGAACGCCACAACACCCGTCGAATCGAAGTTCGGGATGACGTAGGGGCCGCTGCTGTAGCAGACGGCCTGCGGCATGATGCGCGTGCTGAAGTAGGTATACGCGCCGCCGTCGCCGAGCAGATAATTCTGCAGGCCGAGAATGCGTCCGTCCGCGGCGACCGCGAGCTTTTCGTGCATTTCAAACGGATGTCGCTTGTTATGATAGCGCAGGGAGTCCTCGCGCGAGAGCGTGACGCGCACGGCGCGCCCCGTGACCCGCGTGCCGACGCACGAGAGCATGCGGAGAAGATGGTCGCCCTTGCCGCCGAACGAGCCGCCGACCTGGATCTGGCAGAAGTTCACCTTTTCCGGGTCGCACTCGAGAGCGCGTGCGCAGTTGTCGCGCGCGCCGAAGGCGGCCTGCGAGTTGCTGTAGTTCACATAGCGCCCGTTTTCGAGCGGCACGGTGATGGAGCACTCAGGCTCGATGTAGCCATGCTCGATGCGCTGGGAGCTGTATTTCTCGTCGATGATGACCGCCGCCTCGGCGAACGCTTTTTCCACGTCACCCTTGCCGAGATGCAGCTTCAGCGTCACATTGCCGTCCGACTCCGGTGCGGAATGGCCCGCGATGGGAATGCCGGGCTTGGCGTAATCGGTCGTGACGCTCGGCGCGCCGGGAGCAAGCGCCTCGTGCGGCGAGAATACCGCGGGGAGGATCTCATAGTCGATCTTCACGAGCTTGGCCGCAGCGTTTGCGATCTCCTGCGTTTCCGCAAGCACGAGCGCGAGCGGTTCGGCACGGCTGCGGATACGTCCGCCGCAAAGCACCGGCGCGTCCATCGTCAGCGGGCCATAGTAAAGATCCGGGCAGTCGGCGTGCGTGATCACGCGCACCACGCCCGGCACGGCGAGAGCCTCTGAGGCGTCAATGCCCAGAAGCTGGGCACTCGGCTCCTCCGACCAGACAACCTTGCCGCAGAGCATGCCGGGAACATAATAGTCATCCACGTATTTCAAGCTGCCCGTCACCTTGCCGACGGCGTCCACCATCGGGTATGAGCTGCCGATCACATCGTCAAAAACGCGCTTTTCGTCCGTCCACTCGTCGCCGCGCATAATAGCGGCGGCGCGGTGGATAGCCTTGATGACGCGCGGATACGAGCCGCAACGGCACAGCACGCCCTTGAACGCCTTATCGATCTCCTCGCGGGTGGGCGTAAGCGTTTTGCGCAGCAGCCCCGCCACGGCCATGATCTGGCCGGGCGTGCAGAAGCCGCACTGCATGACGCCTTCCACGATAAAGCTCTCCTGAATGGGATGAAGCTTATCGCCGTCGGCAAGGCCCTCCACAGTCAGGATATCCTTGCCGTCGAGTTTCTTCATTTTAAAAAGGCACGACCGGCGGCATTCGCCGTCGATGAGCACGTTGCAGCTTCCGCACTGGCCGCGGTCGCAGCCGCACTTCGCGCCGGTCAGACCGAGCACCTCGCGCAGATAGCGCAGAAGGCTCATTTCCAGGTGCTCGTCCGCCACCTCGTAGGGTTTGGCGTTGATCGTCACCGTAACAGACATAAAAATCCCCCTTTTCGTCTGTTTGTTCCGCATGGATCCGAACCCATGGATCGCATATGGTTTATTTCCCAGAGGCTGTCTTCCATATCCTCAAAGAACGCGGGATTCTCTTTCTCCGGCTTGTAGGTAAGCAGGGAAACGACGACCATCGACACCGCCGAGAAGTACATGCCGATGGAGAAGATGATCATTATGGAGATAAGTTTGGGAGGCTTGATGTCCATAACAACATATAAAAGATGCAGCTGATGCTCCGCATCAGTACAAAGTCCAGGATGTTCCGGATGCCTGCGCCGCGGGCGTCGCCGTAGGCCGGGACACCGGAAATGTTGTACAGAGCGTAACCCCCAGCCTCAGGATCGGCCACCATTTTCGGTGTTTTATCCTTCTCCCCCCGAGGGGAGTGCGTTTTTGTGCACCGGTATACCGGTCATAAAACAAAAACCGTGGACAAAGAGCTGCATCCGTTGCATTTCATTCTTACACGGAGCGCTTCCCGTATCGAAAAACTCAGCGGATCCAGCCGTGTCCACGGCCATGTTTTTGTTGAGCTGATTGAATTATATTCGTATTTTTCGGCAAAGTCAAGCCGGTTTTGACAATTTAGCAATTACCAACAGCGCCGCGCCGCCTTTTTCTACTTAACTCACAAAGAGCAACTTTTCTCTTGACATTTCCCGGTAAAGCGTGTAGGCTCAAAATTACCGGTATACCGGTGTGCAAATGCGATTAGAATAAGAATTTTATTTTTAGAAAGGGAGTATTGCAACATGCTCGAAAAGAAAGTCATTCGCGGCGAAGGGATCAAGGTTCCCGTCCATAAGCTGAACTCCGTCCTCCAGATCGGCGATTACATCATTACCTCCGGCGTCTCCCCCAAGGACTTCGTCACCAACGAGTGGGCCGTCGGCATGCACGATCAGGCTCTTATGTGCCTGAAGAACATCCAGACCATTCTCGAGACCGCGGGCGCCACGCTCGAGGATCTCATCTCCATCGAGGTCTATATCAATGACGTGCGCTGGTACAAGGAGTTCAACGATGTCTGGAACGAGTTCTTCGCCGACGTGAAGTGCCCGCCCACCCGTTCCACGTTCCAGCTCGGTCTGCTCGCTCCCAACATGCACATTGAGATGCGCGCCTACGCCGTCAAGAACACGAAGTACGTCGAGGAATAATCCTCCATTATAAAAAAGGAGAGATCAACTATGAGCAAAACGCTGATCCGCAACATCGGCTGCCTGCTTTCCGGCGACATTCACGAGCCGATCCTCAGCGCCGATTCCGTTCTCATTGAGGACGGCGTCATTCAGGAGATCGGCACGGGACTGACCGCGGAGGACGCCGTCGTTTACGACGCGAAGGGCTCTACGCTCATGCCCTGTCTCATCGACAGCCACGTTCACGTTTCCATCGCCGAGTGGGCGCCGCGCCAGAGCACGATGCAGTATCTGGACGCCTACGCCGCCTCCGGCATCACCGGCATCATTTCCGCCGGTGAGACCCATGTTCCGCACCGCCCCTCCGATCCCGAAGGCGTCAAGGCGCTCGCGGAGCTTTCGCATCGCATCTATTCGAGCTACCGTCCCGGCGGCGCGAAGGTGTACGGCGGTGCGATCATCCCCGTCATCGGTCTGACCGAGGAGGATTTCAAGCATCTGCACGATATCGGCGTCATCCACGCGGGCGAGTTCGGTCTCGGCAATGCCGTTGACCCGGAGACCGCCGGCCCCATGGCCGAGTGGGGACGCAAGCACGGCGTTCGCACGATGACCCACACGGGCGCAACGTTCCTCGCCGGCTCCACCGGCATGAACACCGAGCGCATTCTCGGCATCAAGCCGGACGTGATCTGCCACGTTGCCGGCGGCGGCATCCCCATCGACGGCATGCGCCGCTTCCTGGACGAGCTGCCGAACGCCATGATGGAGATCTGCGCGGTCAATCGCCCGTCGCCGAAATTCTGGCAGGCGCTCATCGACATGATGCGCGAGCGCAATGCGTTCAACCGCCTCATCCTCGGCACGGATACCCCGTCCGGCTACGGCATTTTCCCGCACGGCGTGTGGGAGGTCATGGCGCTCCTGTGCGGATACTGCGGTCTGGAACCGGAGATCGCCGTTGCGGCCGGCTCCGGCAACACCGCCGCCTGCTACGGCATCACGAGCAACACCATCAAGACCGGCTATGCCGCCGACATTATCCTCTGCGACGCTCCTCTCGGCTCGGCCTATGAGACCGCTGCCGGCAGCCTGAAGGCCGGTGTCGTTCCGGGCGTGAGCGCCGTTTTCATGGACGGCGAGATCCTCGTTTCCGGCGACAAGGTCAACACGGCGCCCGCCAAGCGTGCCGCCGTCCGGCTCTGAGCAAGAAAGAGAGGTATTGACGGATATGAGCAAAACTTTGATCCACAACATCGGAACGATCCTGTCCGGTGCTTTTGAAAACCCCATTCTGGCCGGGGATACCGTCTGCACCGACGGCGATAAGATCGTCTTTATCGGCGATCGTGCCGACGCGCCCGCGCTCGACTACACGCTCGACATCGACGCGAACGGCCTTACGCTCTGCCCGGGCATCATCGATGCGCACGCCCACCCGCCTCTTGCGAACTATCTTGAAGCCTATAAGGCTTATGACTGGGTAGACAACTACGCCGGCGCCGGCATCACGAGTCTTGTCAGCCTCGGCGGGCATAACTTTGCCGGTGCCGCCGGGGACGTCGTCTCCGCCAAGGCGCAGGCCATCTATTCCAAGTACTACTGGGATCACAACCACCCCTCCTTCGCCAAGATCCACGCCGGAACGGTGATGCTCCAGCACGGCATGACCGATTCCGACTTTGCGGAGCTTGCCGCGCAGGGCGTCCACGTTGTCGGCGAGATCGGCATGAGCGATGTGAAGGACGTGGAGGAGGCAGCGCGCCTCGTCGCGATGGCGAAGGCTCACGGCTTCGTCACGACGCTCCACTGCGCTGCCCCCTGCGCCGCCGACGGTGTTGCCTACACCTATGAAGAGATCGAGCGCATCGCGCCCGACGTGCTCACCGCCGTGAACGGTGACCCCACCCCGCTTGACGACGAGACGATCAAAAAGCTCGTTCAGAGCGGCAAATACTGGTTTGACTGCCTCTCCAACGGCAGCGAGCCGCAGCTCATCAAAATCGCTCGCTGGGCCGCTGAGGCCGGTACGGCGGATCGGATGCTGCTCGGCACGAACGTGCCGTCCATGTCCGGCTTCTCGCCGATGGGTCTCTGGATCCAGATGGCCGCTATTGCGCAGAACACCGATCTCGCGCCCGAGAAGGTTTTCGCGATGGCCAGCGGCAACGTTGCCCGCTGCTACGGTCTCGACCACGGTGTCATTGCCGACGGCATGACCGCCGACTTCCTGATGACCTCCACCGGCAGCATCATGCCCGATATGCTGGGCACGCTCGGCTTCGGCCGTGTCCCCAGCGTCGCCGGCACGTTCATCAACGGTGCACCCGCCCTTGCCAAGTGCAAGAACATGGCTCCGCCGAAGAAAAAGCCGGTTTACACCAAGCTGTAAGCCCGGAAGGAGTTTCATATGGGAAATATTTGCCGCGTCCTCACCGAGAAATGCGTCGGCTGCGGTATCTGCGAGCGCAACTGCCCGACCGGCGCCATCCATGTCGTCGACCGCAAGGCAACTATCAACGATAAATGCGTCGGCTGCAACATCTGCTTCAAGGTCTGCCGCAAGGAGGCCGTGGAGAAGATCGACATTCCGGAAGGTAGCGTCCGGTGCGACTGCTGCCCCGTGCACTGCAATGTACCCGAGGGCTGCCTGGGCTCCTGCCAGCGCTTCCGCAACGAGAACGGAAAGCTCGTGCGTATCGAGCCGATTAACATCGTTGATCCCTCCGAGATCCGCATCAACAACCTCACCGGCCTACCCGACCGCCCGCTCGTGAGCGCGTTCGGCGCCGGAACGAATCTCTACTCCACCAATACCCCGTCCAAGATCGTGGCGGAGGCGAAGGTGGGCGATCTGGACGTTATTACCTGCGCGACGGAGACGGTTCTCTCCTTCAACGGCGCGCGCGTCAAGGTCGACACCGATGAAAACATCGGTTCGAACGGCTCCCCCATCCGCCGCAACGGCGTGATCGTCGGCTACGTGAACACCGCGGAATACGGTTCGCGCATGCTCTACTTCGGCGGCGCGGAGCTCAACACCGGCGCCGGCGGCTTCATGGTCACGCGCACGGTCAGCGACCTGCTCAACAAGCGCCCCGTGACGGTCAGCACCGACACGGTCAAAAAACTCGTGCTCCAGCACGGCCAGCCTCCCATCGTCGACGGTAAGCAGGCGCAGTTCATGCGCATCGGCTGCGGCTCGATGGTCTCCTCCGCCTATGCTCCGCACTGGATCCGAGTCGTGGACGAGTGCATCACCATCGACTATGACATCACCGCCAAAATGTCCACCCACACGACGAGCGGCCTGCGCTACGGCTTCCGCGACAGCGGCATTACCCCCGCCGGCACTTACAGCTCGCCCGGACGCTGGTTCGGTGAGCCCGGCGAAGGCTGGGGCGGCTCGAACATCACGAATCCCGACGACATTTTCGCCGATGTTGACAAAACAAAGGCGTGGCCGGGCATGCGCGTGATCGTTACCGAGCCGACCGTAGAGCGCGCGGCGTTCTATGTTGCGGATGAGGACCTCAATCTTGTTCGCCAGCCGATCCCGCCCGAGGTGCAGGCTGTTATCGATCTCATCCACAGCAACTGTGAGCCGTGCCTCTGCAATGTATCCGTCTGTGCCGGTTTCGGCGGCGGCGTGCGCAACGTTATCTCCCACGTCAGCCCCATCAATGTCAACAAGGCCCTCAAGGATGGCAAGGTGCTTTACACCATTTGCGGCCGTCCTGCCCACATCTGGGAAGGCGGCGGCATCACAGCGGAATGCAGTGTGGACGACTGCCCCGAGGGCGCCTTTTCCTGGGTCCCCACGCCGGCCGGCGTAACGCCGCTCGAGGTCACCATGACAAAGGAGACCTACGAGGAGATCGGCGGCTACATGGACGCCATCCGCACCGTTGACGAGATCCGCGCAACGGAAAACACCAAGATCATCTCTCTGGAGCATTAAACCGCTCCCCTATCCAAGCTCTCTTTCAGTATATCCTTTGTATATCTTCTCTCCATACTCCCTTTATTTTCTCTCCATTGCGTTTTCCCCCCTATCCCTATCCCTCCGCATTGGCGGCGCGTTCCTTCATTGCTGCTGAGTGGGCGCGCCGCCCCCCCCCGCAACGATTGCCATACTCCCCTTCGACATAAAGGGGAGTATGCGATCTCCGCTTTTCGGCTAGCTGCGGCCGTTCTGTTGGGGACTGTGACAGCACGGAAGTCGGCGGCAAGATCGTCACCGACGGCGGCATGGCAGTCAAGGCCATTGATCTGACCGAGGATACCGTCACGGCAGAGAGCCGCCCGAACAAGACGACCTTTGTGATACTGCGATCCTCCGTTGCACAGAACAGAACCCGCCAGAGCATTGCCGAAAACGAGCGGAAGCCGGTCAAGGAACAGAACAAGGCTAAATTCACACACCTTTTCAAATTTTCCTGACCAGAGTATCCAATCCTTCCAATTACTCTACTGCCTCCCTTCGATCCATGCGCTCAAGAGCCGTATAGTGCGCAGCTATGCGGCTTTTGAATCCTTTTACAGGAGAGATTACTATGACGATCCAGGAACAAAACCAATTTCTCACGCAGCGTCGCTGGCGCGTCCTTGCGGCGTGCTGCATCACCAATCTCTGTCTCGGCGCGCCGTACGCCTGGAGCGTTTTTGCCGGGCCTCTGGCCGAGCATCTCAACGCTCTGCACGGCACGGCCATGACCGCCTCCGATCTTGCGCTGGCGTTTTCCTTTTGCAGTTCTCTGACCTTTATCACAATGATCGCCGGCGGCTATCTGGAAAAGAAGATCGGCGCGCGGCGGATCATTTTTGCCGGGGTCATTTTGTTCGGTATCGGTTTTCTCGTCTGCGGCATGGCGCGCAGCGTGCTGGCCGTCATTTTCGGCTTCGGTGTCATCGGCGGACTGGCCAACGGTCTCGGGTATGTCTGTACTGTCAGCACGGCGGTGAAATTTTTCCCGGACAAAAAGGGACTGATTGGCGGCATCAGCACCGCATCCTACGGCATCAGCTCCGTCATCATCCCGCCTATTGCTGACGCGCTCAACCGTTCCGTCGGTATATCCCGCGCCTTTACCATTTTCGGCATTGCCATCATCGGCATCGGCGGTCTCTGCTCACTTTTCATTCTCAACTGCCCGGACGACTATACGCCCACCGGCTGGAACGGCGGCAGCAGCGGTGCCGCCGGAACGAGCCGGGACATGACCGCGCTTCAAATGCTCGCCTCGCCGATTTTTTACGTCATGCTCGCCATGATGTTCATCGGCGCGACCATCGGGCTCATGATGATCTCCGAAACAGCCGCCATCGCGCAGACGATGCTCGGCATGTCCAGCAGTGCTGCGGCACTCATCGTGTCCACCTATGCGCTCTTCAACACCGGCAGCCGCATCGTCGTCGGGTGGATCTCCGATAAGATCGGGCGCATCCGGACGATCACGTATGTCCTTGTGCTCATGGTGCTCTCACTGTTGGCCATATATCTCAGCGGCTTAAACGGGAATACGTTCCTCTTCCGCGCCGGCATCTGCCTCATCGGCTTCAGCTACGGCTCGTTTATGGGCATTTATCCCGCGTTCACGAGCGACCAGTTCGGCGTGAAATACAGCGCTCTCAACTATGGCATTCTCTTCATCGGCTTCTCGCTTGCCGGTGTCGTCGGCCCGCTGATCATGCAGAAGATCTTCAGCGAGTTCGCCTCCTATCGCCCCTCGTTCCCGATCGCCATTGTGTTTGCGCTCATCGGGATCGCGCTGACGTTCCTCTACCGCGCGGTAAACCGGAAGCTCGCCCAAAAATCGGCATAAAATTATCCCGGACGCAGAAAATGTGTCCGGGATATCTTTTTATCGCATCAATGGGAACGGTTCTCTCTTACAACTTTTTATGCTGTGGCCTTTTTCCCGCCGAGCTCGCTCACGAGAGCTGAGCCGAAGATCAGCACCGCGCCGAGAAGGCCGAACGCTGTCAGCCGCTCGTGCAGCAGCAGCGCCGAGAAAAAGAGGGAGGACACGGGGTCAATGTAGCTGAGCACCGCCACCGACTGCGCGGGGAGCTTATTTACATTCCCGAAGTACAGCGCGTACGCAAGGCCGCTGTGTACGATGCCGACAATGAGCACAAGGACGACCGTGCGCGCGTCGAGCACGACCGCGGAAAAATCCTCCGTGAGCAGCAGATACGGGATGAGCACCGCCGCCGCGGAGAGAAGCTGGACGATCGTCTTTTCGTAGGCGTCCTCTACCTCGATCTTCTTATTGATAATTACGATCGCGGCATAGAGCACCGCCGCGGCCAGACCGAAGGCAATGCCCTTCGCGTCCTGCGCGCCGGGCGGCGCGCCCTCCGCCACGCCGGAGACGAACACCATGCCGAGGATCGCCGCGAGCGCGCAGAGACCCTTCTTCACGCTGAGCTTTTCGCGGAAAAGGACCGGCGAGAGCAGGATCACGATCGTCGGCTGCATGTAAAAGCACATCGTCGCCACCGCCACGGTGGTGCAGTTATAGGCTTCAAAAAGGAGGATCCAGTCAATGCCGATGATCGCGCCCGAAACGATAAGCAGCGCCAGCTGCTTTTTTTCGACCTTTTCCATCCGGTGATGCTTCACCGCGACGAAGATCAGCAGAAACACGCCGCCGAGCAGCCCGCGGGAAAACGCAAGCAGCCCCGACGAAAACGGGATGTTCCGCCGGAAGATCGCGATCGTGCCGAAGATCAGCATCGCGCTGCACAGGGAAGCATAGGCCTTGCGGTTTTCTTTCATGGTCCCGTATCGCTCCTATTCTTTTCCGCCGTTCGGAACGTCAGCTCCGTCATGGCGATCATGAAAACGGCAAACACCAGAAGATACGCCGGAAGGATCGAAAAACCGAGCGCGCTGCCCAGCAGGCCGAAGAGCGGCGGCGCGAACGTCGAGCCGACGTACGCGCCCGCCATCTGTATGCCGATGATCGCGCCGGAGCTTTCCGCCCCGAAGTTTGCGGGCGTGGAGTGGATGATGCAGGGATAGATCGGCGCGCAGCCGAGCCCCATCACGACAAAGGCGGCAATGGCGGCGGTATGCGAATGTATCGGGAGCGCGAGCGCCGCGATGCCGCACAAAAGCACGCCCGTGCCAAGGCGGATCATTTTCCTGTCGCCGAGACGGTCGGCAGCAAAGCCGCTCACAAACCGCCCCGCGGTGATGCCGATATAAAAGAGCGCGGCCAACCCCGCGGCGTCCTCCGTGGGAAGCCCCTTGACCGCGACAAAATACGTGCTTGCCCACTGCATCGCCGTGGCTTCCGCGGCGCAGTAGCCGAAAAAGCCCGCGAGAAGATACGGCACGCCCTTTATTTTCAGCGCGCCGCGCACACCGACGCTCCGCCGTTTTTCCTCCGGCGCGGTGCCGCCGGCTTTTTTCCACACAGGCAGCGTCACGAGCAGAAGCGCCGCGATACAGAGCTGCACGAGCGCCACGGCGCGGTAGCCGTCGTTCCATGTCCGGTGCGTCAGCGCCCAGCTCATAACAAACGGGCTGACGATCGTACCGACGCCCCAGAAGCAGTGCAGCCAGCTCATGTGGCGCGCCTTATAATGCAGCGCCACATAGTTATTGAGCGCTGCGTCGATCGCGCCCGCACCGAGACCGTACGGCACGGCGAAGGCGAGCAGCATCCAGAACTTCGTGGAAACAGAAAAGCCGAAGAGTCCGAGCACCGTGAGGAGCACGCTCGCGGCCGTCACGCCGCCGGTGCCGAGCTTCCGCGTGAGCTTATCCGACAGAAGGCTCGAAACGATCGTCCCGCCGGAGATCACCATGGACACAACGCCCATGTACGACACCGGAACGCCGAGCTCCGCGTGCATGACCGGCCAGCCGGAGCCGAGCAGCGAATCCGGCAGACCGAGGCTGATGAACGCAAGATAGATAAGTGCCAGCAGCAGCGAATACATATTTTATACCACCTGGACGGCGCAGTTTTATACCACCCGGACGGCGCAGTTTTATACCACCCGGACGGCGCAGCCCTGCTTTTCGGTCACATAGCCGATGCGCGCGGCGTGCGGTACCTTATCGGTGAGCTCCGCGAGCAGCGCGGGCGCGTCCTTTTCCGCCACGGCGAGCAGCAGTCCGCCGGAGGTCTGGGGATCAAAGAGCACGTCCATCATTGCGCGCGTGACGTTCGGCGCGCTCTCGCTGAAGGGCTCGGCAAAATTGCGGTTGCGGTACATACCCTCCGGGAGGATGCCGATCTCGGCAAGCGAGAGGACCTCCGGCAGAAGCGGCACGTTCGCGCTTTCGATCACGGCGGTCACGTTCCCGCCGTTCGCCATTTCGCCCGTGTGCCCCATGAGACCGAAGCCGGTCACGTCGGTGATGCTGTGCACATCGTACTTTCCGGCGATCTCGCTTCCGGCGCGGTTGAGCTCCGCCATCTGCGCGACGGCTTTGGCGTAGGTCTCCTCCGATACCATGTCGGCCTTGTTCGCCGTGGAGATGATGCCGGTGCCGAGCGCTTTGGTGAGAATGAGCACGTCGCCCGCGCGCGGCGTGCAGTTCAAACGAATTTTATCCGGGTGGGCAAAGCCCGTCACGGAAAGGCCGTATTTCGGTTCGGGATCGCGGATGGTGTGGCCGCCGGAGATGATGACGCCGGCCTCCGCCGCCTTCGTATAGCCGCCGCGCAGCACCTCGCGCACAGCCTCGTCCGGCATCTGCGGCGATACGGCCATGATGTTCAGCGCAAGCTTCGGCTGCGCGCCCATGGCGTAAATATCGCTGATGGCGTTCGCCGCGGCGATCTGGCCGAACATGAAGGGATCGTCCACGATCGGCGGGAAGAAGTCCAGCGTCTCCACGAGCACGAGCTCGTCCGAGATCTTATAGACGCAGGCGTCGTCGCTCGTGTCGTAGCCGACGAGAAGGCGCTCGTCATACACCGAGGGCAGACCCTTCAGAAGCTTTGCGAGCGTGCCCGCGCCGACCTTCGCGCCGCACCCGGCGCAGCTTGCGAGCTTTGTCATGCGAATCTCATTTTCCATAGTCTTCTCCTCGTTTCTCCGGTTTTCTCGCCGTTCCGACGGCGGAGGTGAGCATCAGCACCGCTTCGAGCACGCCGCCGCCGACAGCCAGCGCCTTGTCGGACGCGGTAAAGCAGTGGAAAAGCCGGCAGCGGGGATCGACGTCCGCGCTCTTAAAGCCCTTGCGCGGAACATAAAACCCTTCGGGCAGCATGCCGCGGAGCGTGCCGGTGATCTTTGCGCACAGCGGCTCGCCGCCGACGGCGGCGACAGTCTCCCCCGCCTCGACCGTGTCGCCGATCTGCCGCAGGGCGCGGAACTCTCCCGCGCAGGGCGAGTGCATCACGCGCTCGATCGTATAGCCGCCGATGTTGCCGGGAACGCCGGTGTTGGGGACGGCACTGCCCGACCAGATCACGCGGCCGAGCGTGTGGCCGCGCATCGTTTCCACAACGGCGTGGCAGTCCGTCCCGGCGGTGAAGCCCGGGCCGACGCCGACGACGCCCGGAGCGTCGGTGATGGCGGTGCCGAGATTTTCCTTGGCGAGGATCGCGTCCACGATCACATCCGGATGAAGCTCTTTCGCGCTCTCCGCCTTCGGATCGACGATCACCGGCAGGATGTTCTCTTCAAGCAGCCGCAGCGCATCGGCAGCGTCCGCGGCAAGCCGGGCGTGCACCTCCTCGACCTTCGTTTCGCCGCGGTATACCGCCTCGGAAAAGCAGACGGTGCGGCGGATGGACGACGGCTTCGGAAGATCGGTCATCACAACGTTGATCCCCGCGCGCCAGAGCCGCAGCGCAATGCCGGAGGCAATGTCTCCGGCGCCTTTTATCATTACGAGCATAGCCTGTTCCCCTTAGAAATGGTTCTGGATCCAGTATAATATGGAATATCGGGTTGTCAAGGGTATTGGCTCTTGACTTTTTATCGAATTTTTCATATGATATCCATATAATATCGATATACAAAGAGGAAGTGCCCTATCATGACGCTCAAGCAGCTCGAATACTTTCTTGCCATCGCCGAAAACGGCAGCATCACCAAAGCCGCCAATTCCCTTCGCATTTCCCAGCCGCCGCTGAGTCTTCAGCTCAAGGGGCTGGAGGAGGAGCTGGGCTGCCAGCTCTTCATTCGTGACAAGAAAAATATGATCATCACGCCCAAGGGCATCCTCCTGCGCGAGCGCGCCCGCGAGATCATGGACAAGGTAAACGAAACGCTGCTGCTCATGCAGTCGGCCAACGAGGAGGAACGGTACACCATCCACCTCGGCACGATCTCCTCGATCTGCAACCGCGTTCTGCCGGATAAGGTCCTCAAGCTCAAAGAGCGCTATCCGCACGTGGAGTTTGTCCTCCACGAGGGCAGCACGACGAGCATTCTCGATATGCTCGCCGACGGCACCATCGATTTCGGCATCGTGCGCGAGCCGTTCAACGTGGGCGCTTACAGCTCCCGTCCCATCCGCGATACCGCGCTCGGCGAGGGCGGGCAGGACTACTTCACCGCCATCGGCAAGCCGAACTTCTTCCCCGCCGACGATGCACAGGTCGTGGCGCTCACCAGTCTGCAGGACACCCCCATCATCATCCACCGGCGGTACTACGATCTTTTCACCAACGCCTGCCGCCGTCAGGGCTTTATCCCCAACATCATCTGCCAGAACGACAACATTGCCTCCTCGCTGAGCTGGGCGGCGTCCGGCATCGGCGTGGCGATTGCGCCGTATACCTCCGCGATCCAGAACTCCGATCCCACGCTCGTCATGAAGCGCATCGACAGCCCGGAGATCGTCTCCAAGGCGCACCTCATCTGGAACCGCAGCGCCACGCTCACGCCTGAGCAGAAGGCGTTCGTGCATCTGTTCGATTGATAGTATACGAAATGAGAGCCGGTTTTCCGCGGAAAACCGGCTCTCATTTTATTTTCTTGCTTTAATATCCGTGATCGACGTGCTGCCACGTACCGCCGTTCGTGCGGACAAGGATCCACATCCAGCGCGTGTAGGTCTGCCCCGGGTTGAGCGAGGGGCTGGCGCCGGATTCGTCCACATCAAAGGTGGACGTGAGGACAAGCACCTCGTCGGCATTGTTGCGGTCGGCCCAGTCCTGGTGCTCGCGCGACACGTCGTCCCCGGCATAGGAGATCTCCGTGAGCGTGCAGCCCTTCCAGCTGCGGGAAAAGTCCTTTTTTATGACGTCGATAGCGGCGTCAATATCATTTTGCGTATACATTTCAGAAGCGACGGCCTTGGTCTGCACGTCCTTCACATTGCCGCCGCAGGCGGCAAGAGCGAGCAGCAGCACGGCGGCCAGAAGCAGGGATAGAAAGCGTTTCATTTCGTATTTCTCCTTTCGCAGAGGGGTGAACCCTTCCGTCAAAACCTTCGGTTTTGCCACCTCCCCTGTTAGGGGAGGCAAGCCGGTTTGCTGCAAACGCACTTGGCCTCCCTAACAGGGAGGCTGGCGCGGCGCAGCCGTGACTGGAGGGTTTTCTCCGTATAGACTCAGACGCCCCGGCGTGTCTTTTGGTTCACCTCATTTAAACCGCGCGAAAAACTCCGCGAGCGGCTGCATGACGGCGAGCAGCTCCGTGACTGCCGTATTGAGCCCTTCCACATCGAGCTTTTCCGCGGCGTCGTTCACGGCGGTGAGCGCTTCCTCCGCGGCGGCAAGGCTCTTCTGCGCCTGCGCGAGCATGTCGCCGGTGCTCTGCTCGAGAGCGGCCCAGTCCACCTTCTCGAGCTGCGCGGAGATCGTCCGCAGCGAGTCGAGCGTATCGGCAAGCTGTGCCTTTTCAAGCTCCCCGGTCAGGCCGTTCACGGTATCGACGAGCCGCTGCGCATCGAGCGCATCCAGCTCCGCCGTCACGCTGTCGAGCCGCGAGACGATGTGCTCGATGCGCGGGGCGTACCGCCGCACACCGACAAAGGCCAGCGCCGAGCTTGCCGTCACGACGATGAGCAGCAGTATGCATACGACCGCCGTCACCTTCTGCCAGTGCAGACGTTTTCTTTCCAGTTCCTCCATCGGAAGCCCTCCCTCTTTTTATTCCTCGCCGCAGAGATAGAGATACATGAGCTTGAGCGTCGCCTCAAGCCCCTTTATGTGCGTGCGCTCCATACCGTGGCTCGCACAGACGCCGCTGCCGATGAGCGCGCCCTTGCAGTCGAGCCCCGCGTGCCACGCAGCGCCGACGTCCGAGCCGTAGAACGGGAAGATATCCACGGTGTACGGCAGCTCATGCTTCTTTGCGAGCGCGATGAGCCGATTCGTGAGCTCGTAGTCATACGGTCCGCCGGAATCCTTCGCGCAGATGGATACGGCGTATTCGCTGCCCGCAAGATCGAGCCCCACGCAGCCCATATCCACCGTGACAAACTCATCGATATTGCGTGCGAGCGCACTCGCGCCGTGGCCGACCTCTTCGTATACAACAAAGTATATGCGCGTCGGATGGCGGAACGCCGCCTTTTTCTCGCTGCACCAGCGCAGCAGAAGAAGGAGCAGCACCGCGCTCGCCTTGTCGTCGATAAACCGGGACTTCAGAAAGCCCGATCCGGTCATCGTGAATTTCGGATCGATGAACACAAAATCGCCGTTATCGATGCCGAGCGCCTTGACATCCTCGGCGCTTTTCACTTCCTCGTCAAGCCGCACCTCGAGATGGTCCGCATCCCGCGTCATCGTCGCGGCGTCGGGGTAAACGTGCACCGCCGGGGCGAGCGAGAGGATCGTGCCGCTGTAGCGTCTGCCCTCGCGCGTGAGCACCGTGCAGTATTCGCCGTCAAGCGTCGGGCAGATCGGCCCGCCGACCTTCGTAAGGGCGAGCGTTCCGCCGCTCTTCACGCTGCGCACCATCATCCCCAGCGTATCGACGTGCGCGGAGGTCGCCACAGTCTTGCTTTCGTCCAGCCCCGGCACATCCACTTCGAGCGTGCCCTTGTTGTGGACATGCGTCGTATAGCCGAGCTCTTCCACATAACTTTTGATGAGCGCGATCGCATCGGCCGTGCAGCCGGAGGGCGAGTCGGTCGTGAACACAGCGCGGGCATATTCTTCAAATTGACGGCGGTCAAATTCGATCATGGAAAGTTCCTCTTTTCTATGAGATAGGCATATCATAAGCCCCCGGCGCGCGTTTGTCAAAATGTACATATATGCCGCTTCTGTCCTATTGACAGGCACGGTTCACGGCGGTATACTTGTATCAAGTTTTTTATATAAATTTTTTTAACTATTCACATAGAAGGAGGCCATAGCCATGGGACAGGTCGCCATCGTGACCGGCGGCAGCTCCGGCATCGGCGCGGCGGCAGCGGAATACCTTGCCGCGCACGGCTGCACGGTGTACGAGTTTTCCCGGCATGAAAAAAGCGGCGGCAGCGCGTCCGTTCACCATGTGACGGCGGACGTGACGGACGAAGCGTCCGTTGCCGCGGCGGTTCAGTCGGTGCTCGACGCCGAAGGGCGCATCGATATACTGCTCAATAACGCCGGTTTCGGCATTTCCGGCGCGGCGGAGTTCACGTCGGTGGAGGAGGCCAAGCGCCAGCTCGAGGTCAATTTCTGGGGCATGGTGCGCGCAACAAAGGCCGTGCTGCCCGTGATGCGCGCGCAGCGCAGCGGAAGGATCGTGAACACGAGCTCCGTCGCCGCCGTGACGCCCATTCCCTTCCAGACCTATTATTCCGTTTCCAAGGCCGCAATAAACTCGTTTACGATGTCCGTCGGCAACGAAGTGCGGCCCTACGGCATCCGCATCAGCGCCGTGATGCCCGGCGACACCCGCACCGGCTTTACCGACGCCCGCGCGCGCAGCTTTGCCGGGGACGACGCCTACGGCGGGCGCATCTCGCGCAGCGTTGCAAAAATGGAGAAGGACGAGCGCGGCGGCGTTTCTGCCTCGGTCGTCGGCGCGGCGCTGGGGCGCGCGGCGCTCTCAAAGAGCCGGAAGGTGTTCTGCACCGTCGGGTTTGTCTATCGGCTCGTCATTTTTCTCATGCGGCTGCTGCCCTCAACGGCGGCCAACGCCATTCTCGGCAAAATGTACGCCGAATAAAACCACCCCGAAAGGAGTTTTCCCATGAACGAACAGGAAGCCAAACGCCTTTGTGCGCTGCGCGAGCTTGTGCGCGAAACGTTCGCGCAGACGCTGATGATCCGCACCGACACCGTCTCCGACACCGCCGACTTCTTTGACGAGCTCGGCGGCGACAGTCTCGACAGTCTTGATGTCGCGGTGCATCTCGAGGAAATCTGCGGGCAGCGCGTGCCGGAGGAGGAATACGCTCTCTGCCGCTGCGTGGAGGACGCCGCTCTCCTGCTGCTCCGTCTCGAGCAGGGCGGCGCGCCGGAAGCCGCGCCGGAGGAGAAAAAGACCGTAACGCCGATCACGCGCTTTGAGGATACGCCGGAATACGCCGCCTTTCAGCAGCGTCTGCGCACGGCGGACGAGACCGGCAACCCGTACCTTCTCTGCAACGATTCGCCGCTGCGCGATACCTCGCTCCATGACGGGCGCGAGATCTTGAACTTCAGCTCCTACAATTACGCCGGTATGTCCGGCCGCCCGGAAACGGTCAAGGCAGCGCAGGAGGCCGCCGCGCACTACGGGTGCAGCGCCTCGGCCAGCCGTCTGCTCGGCGGCGAGAAGCCCATCCACAAAAAGCTGGAAAATGCCATCGCCGCGTGGAAGCATACCGAGGACGCCGTTGTTCTCGTCGGCGGACACTCCACGAATGTGACGATCGTCGGCAACTTCTGCGGCAAGGGCGATCTCATCATCTATGACGCGCTCGCGCACAATTCCATCCACGAGGGCACGCGCCTCTCCGATGCCGAAAGCCGCCCCTTCCCGCACAACGACACCGCCGCGCTCGAGACCATTCTCCGCTCCTGCCGCGATAAGTACGCCAAGGTGCTCATCGTCGCCGAGGGCGTGTACAGCATGGACGGCGACATTGCCCCCGTGCCGGAGCTCGTACGCATCAAGAAGGAGTACGGCTGCTTCCTGATGATCGACGAGGCGCACTCGGCGTGCGTGCTCGGCAGGACCGGCGGCGGCGTGGACGAATACTTCGGTCTTGCCGGGGACGATATCGACATGAAAATGGGCACGCTCTCCAAGGGTCTCGGCACCTGCGGCGGATACCTTGCGGGCAGCCGCGCGCTCATCGAGTATCTGCGCTACAACCTGCCGGGGTTCGTGTTCTCCGTGGGCATTTCGCCCCCGCTCGCCGCGGCAACGCTCGAAGCCATCCGCCTCTTGCAGGACGATCCCTCCATCATGGAAAACCTGCACCGGAACATCCGCTGCTTCCGTGAGGAGGCGAAAAAGCGTCATTTCAACACCTGTCTTGCGGGCGAAACGGCGATATTGCCGATCCTCGTCGGGCGAGACGAGGACGCCTTCGCGCTCTCGATGGCGCTTTTGGAGCGCGGCGTGTTCGCGCCCTCGGCGGTCTATCCCGCCGTGCCGCGCGGCAAGGCGCGGCTGCGCTTCTGCGTCATCTCCGAGCACAAGCCGGAGCAGATCGTAACGGCGCTCGACACCCTGCAGGAGATCGCCGCGGAACTCGGCATCAAACTGCCTGAATAAGCAATCCTGCCCGCCGTGCGCTTGTGTGTACGGCGGGTTTCTGTTATAATCACGTCATGGAAAATCCCACGAAAGGCAGCGGCAGATATGCTGGAAAAAATGATCCGCTCCCAGACGGCGAAGCAGGAGCAGCAGCTCGAGAGCTTTCTCGCGCGGCACGGCGCGGCAAATCCGTTCCCGGAGGACGTGCTCCTCACGGCGGACGCGGACTACATGGGCGATGGCCGGCCCTGTCACCGGATGGACATATTCCGCCCGCGCGAGGCAAAGGAAACCCTGCCGGTGCTCGTGAACATCCACGGCGGCGGGTTCCTGCTCGGGAAGAAGGAGGTAAACCGTCTCTTCTGTGCGGACATGTGCCGCCGCGGATTTGTCGTATTCTGTCTTGAATACCCGCTCGTGCCGGATGTGGATATCTTCACGGTGTTCCGCGCTCTGACTGCGGGCATTGAGCGCGCCGCCGCGCTCGCCCCGGACTTTGGCGGGGACGCTTCCAGGCTCTTCCTCTGCGGCGACAGCGCGGGCGCGTATCTCTGCGTGTATCTCGCGGCAATGCGCAAAAACGCCGCCATGGCGCGTGCCGCCGGCGTGCCGCAGCTTTCCCCGAACATCGCGGCGCTGGGCCTCATCTCCGGCATGTTTTATACGACCCGCTTTGACAACATCGGCATTTTCCTCCCGAACATGGTCTATGGCCGCGGTTGGCGGCATGCGCCGTTCCGGGAATACATCGACCCTGAAAATCCGTCGCTGATTGCCGCGCTCCCGCCCTGCTTCCTCGTGACGGCGCGCGGTGACTTTCTCCGCCATTACAGCCGCGATTTTGCCGCGGCATTGAAGAAAAACGGTCTGGAGGCCGAGCTTCTCGACATGGACGAGCCGGAAAAGCTCGCCCACGCTTTCGCCGCGATGCTCCCGGAAACGGCCGCAGCGCAGCGCGCCAACGCCGCCATGGCGGATTTTCTCAAGGCGCATATATAAACGAAAAGCCAAACGGCGCAACCTTTCCGTCCGCGTCGTTTGGCTTATTTTTTATAAACGGACGTTACCCAACAAAAGCGGCGTCCCTCTCAAAGGCTCCCTTGTGTAAAGGGAGCTGTCAAAATGATTTCAAAAATCATTTTGACTGAGGGATTGTTGTACCGTCGAATCGATATAAGCGCAAACCTCCTGGAAATGATACCGGATTTCGTTGTTCGGAATGCGAAGCACAGTCAAGCCGTAGTTTTTGAGAAAAGCCGTTCGTTCGGAGTCATATTCTATGGCTTCTGCTTCTCCGTGTTGGGAGCCGTCCAACTCAATAACGAGTTTTGCTTCGGCACAGTAGAAATCCACAATGAATTTCCCTATCACCTTTTGCCGCAAAAAGCGGACAGGATAGCCGCGCAAAAAATCGTACCATAGGTGTCGCTCTTCTTTCGTCATTTTCTTCCGCAGCTCTTTGGCAAAAGGCACCAGTTCTTTGTTATGCTTATACTGCATGGCAATCCCTCCGTCACGGCGTTATGCGCCGCGCCACCTCCCTTTACACAAGGGAGGCTTTGAGCGGCAGCTGCATGACGATCTCGTCCCCGTCGCGGTCGATTTCCACAAAGCCGAAGCTCTCGTAGAGTTTTCGCGCGGTTTCGTTTCCCTCGATGTAGCAGAGGATGACTTTGTCGTACTGGCCGTCCGCCTTCAGTTCGTCCAAAATCGCCCGCACCGCCGCTTTGCCGTACCCGCGGCTCTGATACCTCGCGTCGATGAACATCTGACTCAGATCGTAGCTTTGCAGCTCCGGCTCGTCATAGTAAAGCCCCATGCCGACGGGGAGATCATCCGCACAGATCAGAAACGCCCGGCTGCGCCGGGCGCGGTAAGCATACGCCCGCGCCAGCAACTTCGCCCTGTCGGAAACAAACGGCTTCTGCGCTTCGGAAACGGCCAGATCGATGCGCCAATTTCCGGGGTCAATATCCAGAAGATGTATCATTTTCTTTCCTCACACACCGGAGAGAACGAGGCTGCCGTCGCCCTCGACGGCGTATTCGCCGAGCGCGGCGGGCAGGAAATAGGAATCGCCCTGCCGGAACGGATAGACTTTCCCGCCGCAGACGATATTCCCCTCGCCGCGCACGCACATAAGGTGCGTGAAGCTTTCGCCGTCCGTGGCGAGCGAGATGCGCGTTTTCACCTCCGCGCGGCGGACGCGGAAATACTCGCACGTCAAAACCTCCTGCACGCCGTCCGGCGGGCAGGGGGGAAGCGTATCCGCCGTGCGGTGCATGGGCGCGTAGTTCATCACCTCGGCAGCGCGTTCCAGATGGAGCTGCCGAGGCTTTCCGTCCGCGCCGAGACGGTTATAGTCGTATACGCGGAACGTCGTATCCGAATTCTGCTGGATCTCCGCAACGAGAATGCCCGCGCCGATGGCATGCACCGTGCCGGGCCGCACGAAAAATACGTCGCCGGGGTGTACCGCCACGCGGTTGAGCACCTCGCAGATCGTGCCGTCCTTCGCCCGCCGCCGCAGCTCGTCCGGCGTCACGGCGCGCGAAAAGCCGAGAAAGAGCGTGCTCTCCGGCTTGCAGTCCACCACATACCACATCTCCGTCTTGCCCTGCTCGCCCTTTTCGCGGCAGGCGGCCGCATCCGACGGATGTACCTGAACGGAAAGGTCCTTTTGCGCGTCTATCAGTTTGATGAGCAGCGGGAACGGCGCAATGCCGCAGCGCGTGCCCGCCATACCGACGGGATCGGCGCGCAGGACATCCGCCAGACTCTCACCGCAATGCTCGCCGGAATCAATGTACGTCTGCCCATCGGCGCGCACGGAGAGCTCCCAGCTCTCGGCGATAACGCCCTCGCCGGCTTTATGATATTCCCCGCGCAGGCGCGTGCCGCCCCAGAGATAGCTCCGAAGGCACGGCTTGAGCCGCAGCGGTTCGTATTTCTTCGTTTCTTCCATGATCGCCGCCTCCTTTTATCTTTTTAAAATACTCTGTTTTTATCCCGCTGGCAAGATACGAATGGGACTGGATTATTGAAAAAAAGTATTGTATAATGATTTATACGCGGTCTCCGCAGCGGAGACCGCCGGGAGAAATACTATGAGACATCTTCTCCGGCGCACGGCCGGTGCGCTGCTCGCGCTTTTTGTTATCGCCGCCTTTGCAGCGCCTCACGCGCTCGGCGCGCTTTCCCGCCCGGCGGTGGAAAAGCCCCCCTCACCGGAAGCGGTGAACGAATGGGAAAGCGCCGTTTTCATTGCCCGCGCGAACGGCGCGGCCTTCTTCGCGTGGCGCATCGTAAGCTCTGACGGAACGGCGCTCTACGACGCCGCCGCGGCGCCGGAGTATTTTCCGGGTCTTCGCGTGCAGGGCGCGGACACCGACACGCTCACGCTTCTCGACATTCCCTCCTCGCTCAACGGCTGGCAGGTCGAATGTCTGTTCACCGACGATGCCGGGGAAAAAGCGCTCTCGGGACGCGCGTCGCTCACGGTCTACCCCGTCGGTCCGACCGCGTCGCCGGAGCCTTCGCCCACGCCGGACGCGACTCCCACCCCGGAGCCGTCTCCGACGCCGGAGATCACTCCCTCGCCGGAGCCGACCGAGATCCCCACGGTCTCGCCCTCTCCCGCGCCGGAAACGCCCGTACCGACGGCAGCTCCCGCCCCCGCCGCGGCCGCGCCGCTTTCGCGCCGCGCGGTGCTCGGTGTGTTTGCCGGTCTCGTTGCGCTCGCGCTCCTTCTCGGCGCGCTCTCTCTGAAAGTCCGCGGCGGCGCGCACAGCGCGCACCGGCATAGATAAACCGCGATCGATTTATTTTTCATATCTAGAAAGGAGCACACACTCATGGGTCTTCTCAGAACTGGCATCGGCACCGTTACCGGCGTTCTTTCCGATCAGTGGAAGGAATATTTCTACTGCGACGCGCTCGGCGCGGATGTGCTGGCCGTCAAGGGCCGCAAGCGCGTTTCCGGCGGGTCCAACAACGGGCTGGACAACATCATCTCCAACGGCTCCGTCATCGCCGTGGCGGACGGACAGTGCATGATGATCGTCGAGCAGGGTAAGGTCGTAGACGTCTGCGCCGAGCCGGGCGAGTACATCTATGACATCTCCACGGAGCCCTCGCTCTTCGCGGGCGGCAATCTCTCCTCGAACATCAAGCAGGTGTTCCAGACGATCGGCAAGCGCTTCACCTTCGGCGGCGTCGCCCCCAAGGATCAGCGCGTGTACTACTTCAACACCAAGGAGCTCGTCGGCAACAAGTACGGCACGCCCTCTCCGGTGCCGTTCCGTGTCGTGGACGAGGCCGCCGGCATCGATCTTGACATCGCCATCCGCTGCTTCGGCGAATACAGCTACCGCATCACGAACCCGCTGCTGTTCTATACGAACCTCTGCGGCAATGTGGAAGCGGCCTATACCCGCGACAAGATCGACAGCCAGCTCAAGGCCGAGCTTCTGACCGCGCTTCAGCCCGCGTTTGCGAAGATCTCCGCCATGGGCATCCGCTACAGCGCTCTGCCCGGCCACACGATGGAGATCGCGCAGGCGCTCAACGACGTTCTCTCCGCCAAGTGGCGCGATCTGCGCGGCATCGAGATCGTCTCCTTCGGCGTTTCCAGCGTGAAGGCGAGCGAAGAAGACGAGCAGATGATCAAGCAGATGCAGCAGGCCAAGGCGTACATGAACCCCGGCATGGCCGCGGCAAATCTTGCCCGCGCGCAGGCGAACGCCATGCAGGACGCCGCGAAGAACCAGGGCGGCTCGGCAATGGCTTTCATGGGCATGAACATGGCGCAGAATGTGGGCGGCTTCAACGCGCAGAATCTCTACCAGATGGGTGCGCAGCAACAGCCGCAGCAGACCGCCGCTCCCGCGGCGAACGGCTGGACGTGCCCGCAGTGCGGCACCGTATCCACCGGCAAGTTCTGCTCCTCCTGCGGCACGAAAAAGCCCGAACCCGCCGCCGCGAACACCTGGACGTGCTCCTGCGGCGCGGTGAATAAGGGCAAATTCTGCTCCGAGTGCGGCGCGAAGAAGCCCGCCGGCGTCCCGCAGTATAAGTGCGACAAGTGCGGCTGGGAGCCCGCCGATCCGACGCACCCGCCGAAGTTCTGCCCCGAATGCGGCGATCCCTTTGACAACGGGGACATCGTGGGCTGATCCCGCCTTTGCATGAAAAAGCTCTTATCCATTGTACTTATGACCGCCGCGCTGCTCGCGCTCTGCGCCTGCGGCGCGGCGGTTCCCGCCGTTTTGGAGTCCGGCACGCCGCCGGAGACTTCCGTTTCGCCGTCCGCCGAGGCGTCGGGAACGCCGACGCCGGAGCCGACGGACGCGCCCACGCCCACGCCGCCCGCGACACCGGAGCCGACGGAAGAGCCGATGCCCTCCCCGGAACCGGTGCCGGACTCGCCGCTTCCCTCGTGGGAAGAATTGCAGCGCACGCTCTATGAAACGAACGCCTACTGCGCGGCGCTCTATCTTGGGCGCAGCGGTGCCGCATCTCTTTCGGACGCGCTGCCGGAGCTTCTGGCCCAAAAGGGGCTGGACGGCATTTCCTATCTTGCCGGTATCGCCGCTTCGGCCTGCGTGGAGCAGCCCGGCGACGAGGTGTTCATCCTCATCCCCCGCGGCGACAAGGTCTTGTCGCTTTATAACTACGTTCTCGAAACGCAAAACAATTATGACGCCTATCCCGGCGCGCTGCTCTACTCCTCCGCCGAGCGCTGCGCCGTCGCGGTGCGCTGCAACGAAAGCGACGTGCGCCCCAACGTCCTCGCGGTGTTTTCCGGTCTGGACGGCGAACAGAGCTTCTCCCCGCGCATCACACTCGAAAACGAGACCCTTCTCTCCGCGCCGGGCGTGTACACGCTCATTCCCCGCTGACTCTTTTTCTCATCAAAAACCGGCCTTGCTCCTTTTTTCAACGGAGCAAAGGCCGGTTTTTCTTTCAGTTCATTACGGTCGAGCCATAGGTTTTGATGATCTCGTTGAGCATATCGGTGTGGGTGAAGTCCTTGTTGTACACGATCCTCGTTTCGCGCACCATGCTCAGATTTTCCACCGGTAGCGCCGCGATCTTGCCCTTTCGCAGCTCGTCCAGACACGCGCTGCGCGGCAGGATCGAAACGCCGAGATCCTTTCGGATCAGATCCTTGATCGTGGCGATATTATCGACTTCGAGCGTAACATCAAAGGACTGTATGCTCTCGCCGTTGCTCTCGAGCGCCGACTCAAACAGCGTCCGCGTCGCCGAGGCGGGGGTACGCAGTATCATTTTCTGCCGCCGGAGCTCCGCGAGCGTGACGGCCCCCTTTCGCGCGAGCGGATTGTCCACCGACATAACGCACGTGAGATAGTCCGTGTCCAGCAGCATGGAGGAGAAGCGCGGATCGCCGTACGCGCCGTCCACGATGGCGAGATCCAGCTCGTAATTTTCCAGCATATCATAAAGATTATTTATGGTATCCGTAAAAAGGATTATCTTCAATTTGCCCTTCTGGTTGCTGTACCGAGCGAGCGCCGCGGCGGTGAGATTGCTCTCGGACGTATGCGTTATGCCGATGCGGAGCAGCGAGAGATGACGCTCGGCGTTTTGCAGCTCGGCAAACATCCGTTCATGGAGCGCCTTCATCCGGCGGGCGTAGTTCACCACGATCTCCCCTTGCGGCGTCAGCTTTAATCCGGCTTTGTTGCGCACGAAGAGCGGCGCGTTCTCCGGCTGCCTGCTCACCGGGAAGGATAAGCGGGTGCGGAACTATCTCGGTCTCGCGCTGATCCCGCAGGCAGGCGTTGCGATCTGTCTCGCCGCGATGGGCGCGCGCACGCTCGGCGGCAGCGCGGGAACGGCGCTTGAAACGATCATCCTCTCGTCAAGCGTTCTGTATGAGCTCATCGGCCCCGCGTGCGCGAAGCTCTCGCTCTATCTTTCGCATTCGTATTCCAACAAACTCGAGGATCTCACGCCCGAGCCGGAGCCGGACGAGACCGGCTGTCCGAAAAGCGAAGTTGAGCGGCTCATCGAGCGGATCAACGCCATCCAAAGCGAGCTGCCCGCGCACCGCGCGGTCTATTATGAGGACGAAAAAGCGTTTTCGGACGCTGCCGAGGAACATTATGCCGCGCTCTACCGGGCGCTGCCGGCTGAAAAGAGAAAACGATGATCTTTGCCATGCATGACCCTCTCGCCGATCTTCTCGGCGAATGGTCCCGCGGACTGAATACCGGCTCGGTGCTGCTGCGCATCGCGTTGGCGGTGCTGCTCGCCTCGGTGATCGGGTGCGAGCGCTCGAGCAAACGCCACTCGGCGGGGCTGCGCACGTTTGTGCTCGTATCCTTTGCCTCCACGGTATCCATGCTGCTCGACGTATACCTGATGAGCAACTTCGGTGCGCGGCTGCCCATTCTCTCGGCGGCGACCGTCATCGCCACGGCGCTCGTGAGCGGCAACGCCATTCTCTTCAGCTCCCGCAGCCAGATCAAGGGTCTCACGACCTCCACGGGTCTTTGGGCGTGCAGCATTCTCGGCTTTGCGATCGGTGCGGGGCTGTACACGGTCACGGGGATCGTGTTTCTCTTTTTCCTGTGCATTCTCGCGTGCTTTCCGGCGTTTGAGCAGTATTTGAAAAACCGCTCCAATCATTTTGAGATCCATCTGGAGCTCAAAAACAGCGGCTATCTGCGCGACTTCGTCACCGTGAGCCGGCGGCTGGGCCTTCGCATCGACGATATTGAGGCGAATCAGGCGTATGCCGGTTCGGGGCTGAGCGTATTCACCGTAACGTTCACCATATGCAGCGCCGAGCTGAAAAAGTATAAGACCCACCGCGAGATCATCGAAGCGCTCTCGTCGCTGGATTACATTTACCACATCGAGGAAATGCGGTAAGGCAGAATATAAGGCAAAAACGCCGCCGGAGGGTCAGCCCTCCGGCGGCATAATATCCGGTTTTTTCGCTCTTCTTATTCCTCAGCAGGAACAAGGAAGTCCTCCTTCGTGATGGTCATAAGATCGTCCTTCGTCGGCGCTTCCATGGCGGCGAGACGGTTGGCCTGGCGGGAGATGATGTCCTCAAAGCGGTTGCGCACGTCGCGGCCGTTGCCGAAGTTGTCGTCGCGGTTCTTATACATATCCTCGAAGAACTCCTTCGCGTACGTCTCCGCCTCCTCGGTGAGACGGTAGCCGTTCTTTTTGCAGCGCATCCGGAACATGGCCATAAGCTCTTCGCCGTTGTAGTCGGGGAAATACAGATATTTATTGAAGCGTGACTGTAAGCCGGGGTTGGAGTTGATGAATTTCTCCATCGGCTCGTCGTACCCGGCAACGATCACAACAAGATCGTCGCGGTGATCCTCCATCGCCTTGAGCAGCGTTTCGATCGCCTCGCGGCCAAAGTCGTTCTCGCCGCCGGAGGCAAGGGAGTACGCCTCGTCGATGAACAGCACGCCGCCGAGCGCCGACTGGATGACCTCCTGCGTTTTGAGCGCCGTCTGCCCGACGTAGCCCGCGACGAGCCCCGAGCGATCCACCTCGACAAGCTGCCCCTTACTCAATGCGCCGATGGCGGCGTACAGCCCCGCCATGAGCCGCGCCACGGTCGTTTTGCCGGTGCCGGGGTTGCCGAGGAACACCATATGCAGGCTCATGGCGCTGTTCGGCAGGCCGTTTTCCTCGCGCAGCTTGCGCACTTTGATGAGATTCGTGAGATTTTTGACCTCGCGCTTGACCGTGCCGAGACCGACAAGCTCCTCGAGCTCTGCCATCAGCTCCTCAAGGCTCGGCTTTGGGGGCTCTTCTTCCTTCTGCGCGGACGCTTCGGCGTCCGCTTTCTTTTCTCCGACAGCGGACACGCCCGTCTGCGCCGTGAACGGCTGCTCGCCGCTCGTCACATAGTCCGCGGCGTTGATGGGCGCTTTGGACTTCATAACGTTCGCACCGTCGCAGATGGCGGTGAGCTTATCGGAGCACTCGGTGATGTATTCGGCCTCGGCCATCGTGACCTCGTCGTCCACGGCGGCGAGATAGAGCAGGATGTTCGTGAGCATCCGCACAAAAATGCGCGAATTGGCCGTGCCGCGGCGCGCGTCCTGCTCCGTCAGATTCCAGAAGAAGAGCGGCGGCAGGAAATCGGCGCTTTTGCACACCTTCTCGGTGAGCTCCCAGAGAAGGTACGCGCCGGGCTTGCGGCCCTTGGAATAGAGCTGGTTCACCGCGTCCACATGCAGCTGGCCGAGCCGGGGGCTGCCCTTCCAGAGACCGAGCGCGCAGGACACCACAAACTCATCCAGCTCCTGCGCAAGACCGCGCCCCGCGACTTTATAAAACGCCTCCGTGTTGGCGATATAGGTTTTATGCAGCTCCTCCGGGGAGCGTTTCCAGGGTGTCGGCATGGCGCTGTCTCCTTTTTCTGCCGCCCGGACGGACGGAAATTACGCTCTCATTATACAACAATTTTTCCATTTGTGAACGGTTTTTTAAATCTTTGCAGAACGCTTGACATTTATATATAGGAGTGGTAAATTAGCACTCGTAGGAAGAGAGTGCCAACACTCAAGGGCGCCCAGTGCTAATGTGAGGAAGCCGCCGTGGAGATCAGCCAGAGAAAAAAGAAAATACTCGCGGCTGTTGTGGATGAATACATCCGCACGGCGGAGCCGGTCGGCTCCAAGACGATCGCGCAGATCGCCGGGCTCGGGTGCAGCAGCGCCACGATCCGCAATGAGCTCTCCGAGCTCACGGCGCTCGGCTATCTGGAGCAGCCGCACACGAGCGCGGGGCGCATCCCCTCGCCGCAGGGCTACCGGTTCTATGTAAACGAGCTCATGGAGCGGCAGAGAGTCTCCGTTGAGGAGGCCGAGGCGATCAACGCCCGGCTGAGCGAAAAGATGGAGCAGCTCGACAAGCTGATGAGCGACGCCGGAAAGCTCGCCGGTCAGCTCACCGGCTACCCGGCGCTGACGCTCAGCGCGCCGCGCGCCGCGACGATCCGGCGGTTCGATCTTCTCTACATTGACGCGAACACCTTCATAATCGTTGTTCTTCTCGGAGACAATACCGTTAAGAACAAGCTCGTGCATCTGCCGTTTTCGGTGGAGCAGGGGCAGATCCAGAAGCTCTCGGCGCTCTTCAACGCGGGATTCACAAACATCCCCGAAGAGAGCGTGACGCCGGTGCTCATCTCCGCCACGGAGCGCGCCGCGCGCGACACGATGGGGCTCACCTCCATCATCGCCGCCTACGTCATTGAGGTGCTCAGCGAGAGCCGCGCGGGTGCGGCGTTCGTCACCGGCGAGAGCAGCCTTCTGCAGCAGCCGGAATTCCGCGATCCCGACAAGGCGCACCGCGTCATCAGCTACCTCTCCGATTCCGACCATCTCATGCGTCTGCCAGGCGCGGCGGACAGCAACCCCGTCCGGGTCATTATCGGGCCGGAGAATGTTGCCGAGGAGCTGCGCGATTCCAGCGTAGTCATGGCAAGCTACGACGCCGGCGAGGGCCAGCGCGGACTGATCGGCGTGGTCGGGCCGCTGCGGATGGACTACAGCGCCGTGGCCGCCAAGCTCAAATACATTGCCGACGGACTCAGCCGTCTGCTCGGCGCAGGCGAAGCCCCCGCGGGCTTCGGAAAAATGATAGTTAAAGGAGACACATGGACCGATGAGCAGCAAGAATAAGGAAACCGCTCCGAAGGAAGAGCAGCCCATCGAAGAAACGCCGGTCGAAGAAGCGCCGGAGGCGATGGTCGAGGAGGTGTCCGAAACGGACGCGCTTCGCGCCGAGCTTGAAAGCGCGCAGAACGACCTCGCCGCGGAAAAGGACAAAAACCTCCGGCTCCGCGCCGAATACGACAATTTCCGCAAGCGCTCTGCCAGAGAGCGCGACAACATCTACGCCGACGTCAAGGCCGACACGCTCAAAAAGCTGCTGCCGATCTTTGATAATCTCGAACGGGCGCTCCGGCAGGAGACCGCGGACGAGGCTTATAAAAAGGGCGTGGAAATGACGATGACCCAGTTCCTCGAAGCGCTCCAGGCGCTCGGCGTCACGCCGATCGAGGCCGTCGGTCAGAAATTCGATCCCAACGAGCACAACGCCGTCATGCACATGGAAGACCCCGAAAAGGGCGAGGGCGAGATCGTGCAGGAGTTCCAGAAGGGCTTCAAAATGGGCGATCGGGTGATCCGCTTCAGTATGGTGCAGGTCGCCAACTGATCTCCCGTTTGAATATATCATCCCATAGTTTCCATAGTTTATAAAAATATTTCGTCTATACAGGAGGCAATCATTATGTCTAAAATCATCGGTATCGATCTTGGCACTACCAATAGCTGCGTCGCCGTTATGGAAGGCGGCGAGCCGAAAGTCATCCCCAACGCCGAGGGCGCGCGCACTACGCCGTCCGTCGTAGCGTTCTCCAAAACCGGCGAGCGTATGGTCGGCCAGGTCGCAAAGCGCCAGGCCATCACCAACCCCGACCGCACCATTTCCTCCATCAAGCGTGAAATGGGCACCAACTACCGCGTCAACATCGACGGCAAGAGCTACACTCCCCCCGAGATCAGCGCCATGGTGCTGCAGAAGCTCAAGACCGACGCGGAAGCCTATCTCGGCGAGACCGTGACCGAAGCGGTCATCACCGTCCCGGCGTACTTCTCCGACAGCCAGCGTCAGGCCACCAAGGACGCCGGCAAGATCGCGGGTCTCGATGTCAAGCGTATCATCAACGAGCCGACCGCGGCTGCTCTGGCCTACGGTCTCGATAAGGAATCCGAGCAGAAGATCATGGTCTACGACCTCGGCGGCGGCACGTTCGATGTGTCCGTGCTCGAGATCGGCGACGGCGTCATCGAAGTTCTGGCCACCGCGGGCGACACCCGTCTCGGCGGCGACGACTTTGATAAGTGCGTGACCGATTACCTCGTTGAGGAGTTCAAGAAGGCCGAGGGCGTTGACCTCTCCGGCGATAAGGTCGCCATGCAGCGTCTGCGCGAGGCCGCCGAAAAAGCGAAGTGCGACCTCTCCGGCGTGACGAGCACCAACGTCAACCTGCCGTATATCACCGCCGATGCGAACGGCCCGAAGCATCTCGACGTGACGCTGACCCGCGCGAAGTTCAACGAGCTGACCCATCATCTCGTTGAGCGCACGATGGCCCCGGTCCGTCAGGCGCTGAGCGACGCCGGCCTCTCCGTGAACGATCTGAGCAAGGTGCTGCTCGTCGGCGGCTCCACCCGTATCCCCGCCGTGCAGGAAGCCGTTAAGAGCTTCACCGGCAAAGAGCCCTTCAAGGGCATCAACCCCGATGAGTGCGTGGCCGTGGGCGCTGCCATTCAGGGCGGCGTGCTCGGCGGCGACGTCGAAGGCATCCTGCTGCTCGACGTGACCCCGCTGTCTCTCGGCATCGAGACGCTCGGCGGCGTCTGCACCAAGCTCATCGACCGCAACACCACCATCCCGACCCGCAAGAGCCAGGTGTTCTCCACCGCCGCGGACAACCAGACCTCCGTTGAGGTCAATGTCCTGCAGGGCGAGCGCGAGATGGCGCAGTACAACAAGAGCCTCGGCCGCTTCCATCTGGACGGCATCGCCCCGGCGCGCCGCGGCGTGCCGCAGATCGAGGTCACCTTTGATATCGACGCCAACGGCATCGTGAACGTCTCCGCGAAGGATCTCGGCACCGGCAAGGAGCAGCATATCACCATCACCGCTTCCTCCAACCTCTCCAAGGACGACATCGACAAGGCCGTCAAGGAAGCCGAGCAGTTTGCCGCCGAGGATAAGAAGCGCAAGGAAGAGGTCGATGTCCGCAACGCGGGCGACCAGATGGTCTACCAGACCGAGAAGACCCTCTCCGAAATGGGCGACAAGCTCGACGCCGCCGACAAGGGCGAGGTCGAGCAGAAGCTCGCCAGCCTGAAGACCGCCCTCTCCGGCACCGACACCGAGGCCATCAAGAAGGCGACCGAAGAGTTGACGCAGGCCTTCTACAAGGTCAGCGAGAAGATGTACCAGCAGGCCAACCCGCAGGGCGCGCAGGGCAATCCGGGCGCGGGCTACACCGATCCCGGTGCGCAGCAGGGCCAGCAGCAGGGCGGCCAGTACTACGACGCCGACTACGAAGTCGTGGACGACGACAAGGACAAGAAGTAAGATCATCCCAATTTGAGTCCCAATCAACGGAATGCGGGGCGGACGGATTTCCGGTCCGCCCGCGTTCCATGTTAAGAGGATAGCTATATGGCCGATAAACGCGATTATTATGAGGTACTTGGCATCGACAAGAGCGCCAGTGCCGACGACATAAAGAAAGCCTACCGGAAAAAGGCGAAGGAATTTCACCCCGACCTGCACCCCGGCGACAAGGAGTGCGAGCAGAAGTTCAAAGAAGTCAACGAGGCCTACGAGGTGCTCTCCGACGCCGATAAGCGCGCGAAGTACGACCAGTACGGCTTCGCCGCGTTCGATCCGTCCAGCTTCCAGTCGAGCGCCGAGGGCTTCGGCGGCTTTGCCGACATTCTGAACGATCTCTTCGGCGGCGGCTTTGGCGGAGGTTTCGGCGGCGGCTTCGGCGGCTTCGGCGGCGCGCAGCGTTCGCCGAACGCCCCCATGCGCGGCGAGAACGTCCGCACCGAGGTGCAGGTCAGTTTTGAAGAGGCCTGCTTCGGCGTCAGCCGCGAGCTGGACGTTATGAAGGTCGAAACCTGCGACAAATGCAAGGGCACCGGCTGCGCCGAGGGCACGACCCCCGAGATCTGCCCCGACTGCAAGGGCCGCGGCAACGTGACGCGCACGGCGCGCACGCCCTTCGGCATGATGCAGACGCAGGAGCCCTGCTCCCGCTGCGGCGGCACGGGCAAGATCATCCATCAGCCGTGCCCGACCTGCAAGGGCAAGGGCAAGGTGCGCCGCTCGCGCCGCATCAAGGTGGACATCCCCGCCGGTATCGACGACGGGCAGACCATCTCCCTGCGCGGGCTCGGCAACGCCGGGCGCAACGGCGGTCCGGCGGGCGACCTGCTCGTAACGGTGAGCGTGCGCAGCCATCCGCAGTTTGAGCGCGAGGGCACGTCCATTCTCTATGAGCTGCCCGTGTCCATCGTGCAGGCGTCGCTCGGCGCGGAGGTCGAGGTGCCGACGATCGACGGCAAGGTGAAATACACCGTGCCCGAAGGCACGCAGTCCGGAACGGTGTTCCGTCTGCGCGGCAAGGGCGTGCCGTATCTCCACGGCGGCGGCCGCGGCGACCAGTTCGTCACGGTGCGCGTCGTGACGCCGAAGAATCTGACGGTCGAGCAGAAGGATCTTCTCCGCAAGCTCGGCGAAAGTCTCGGCGACACCGGCGTCTCGCCGAAGAAAAAAAGCATCTTCGGCGGAAAATAAATACCGCTTACCAATATCCGCCGCGCGGGTTTCCTGCGCGGCGGATATTTCTTTTCCCCCGGCGGTGCTTGCCCCGGTGCGGTTTCGATGGTATAATGCGTGTGGCGGGGCATTTGGTGCGTCCCGCGTTACAAATACAAAAAGTGAGGCAGAGTGAATGAAATACGATTTCACCTCCATCATGGACCGCCGCGGCCGCGATGCTCTGGCGATCGACAGCGTCGGCCACGGCCACGCACCGGGTGCGCCCCGCGAGGGGTTCGACGTCATCCCCATGTGGATCGCGGATATGAACTTCCCCACCATCCCGGCCGTTCCGGCGGCGATCATCGAGCGCGCCAAGCACCCGGTCTATGGGTACTTTTTCCCCTCGGATGCATACTTCAACGCTATCTTCCGCTGGCAGGAGCAGCGCCACGGCGTGACCGGCTTAACACGCGAGAACATCGGCTACGAAAACGGTGTGCTCGGCGGCGTCGTCAGCGCGCTGAACGTGTTCTGCTCTAAGGGCGGCAACGTTCTTCTCCACTCCCCCACCTATACCGGCTTTACCGACGCGCTGGGCAACAACGGCTACAACATGATCCTCTCGCCGCTCGTGAAAGACGAAACCGGCGTCTGGCGCATGGATTTTGAGGACATGGAGCGCCGGATCGTGGAAAACCACATACATGCCGCCGTATTCTGCTCGCCGCACAACCCGACGGGCCGCGTGTGGGAGCGCTGGGAGGTCGAGCGCTTCACGGAGCTGTGCGCAAAGCACGACGTGTTCATCGTCTCCGACGAGATCTGGTCGGACATCGTCCGGCCCGGTGTCGTCCACACGCCGACGCAGTCCGTGAGCGAGGACGCGAAGAACCGCACGCTCGCGCTCTACGCGCCGAGCAAGACGTTCAATCTGGCGGGGCTTGTCGGCTCGTACCACATCGCCTACAGCCCGTGGATACGCGACCGCATGGAAAAAGAATGTTCGCTTTCGCACTATGACAGCATGAACGTGCTCTCCATGCACGCGCTCATCGCCGCCTATTCCCCGGAGGGCAGTGAGTGGGCGGACGAGCTGTGCGCCGTGCTCGCGGGCAACATCGATTTCGCCTGCAACTATATCAAAACGCGCTTCGACGGCGTGGAGGTCACGAAGCCGGAGGGTACATACATACTCTTTGCGGACTGTACAAAATGGTGCGAAGCGCACGGAAAGACCATCGACGACGTGGAAAGAGCGTGCTGGGATGTCGGCGTCGCGGTGCAGGACGGGCGGCAGTTCCACGGCCCCTGCCACATCCGCATGAATCTCGCGCTCCCTCTCTCCCGCGTGCAGGAGGCCTTCGACCGGCTGGACAAATACGTTTTCAACGCATAAAACCATATGAAAAGAGCCGATGGCGTTTTGCCATCGGCTCTTTTACAGGAAGGCCTCGCAGAGCTTGCGCCCGCCGGCGCAAAGAAAATTCAAAACATTTTTGCCGGCGGCATGTACGTCGGCAAAAATCAGCCATCGACGGGCAGGAAACCCATGCGTCGGACAGCCAGTCCTTTCGGTGCTTTTTGCCCTTTTCTCCTTGGCGGGCGACAGCCCGCCTGCGTCCAAAAGAACAAAAATCCCTCGAAAATCCAAGGCTGTCCGATGCGAAGCAGTTCTGCCAGAGCAGAAATGCTCGCAGACAAGGAAAAGCCCGCAGAGAATACTTTGTGTATTCTCAAGGGCTTTGACGCAGTATGAGGGCATTTCCGCCCGGCAGAACCGCATGTTTTCCTGCCTGTCGATGGCAAACTCAGCTCGCAACCGTGCGAGCGGAGCGAGTGCGCTGCGGCGAGCCGCATTTTCTCAAAAAGGAGCCTTGCTTTGCAAGGCTCCTTTTTGATGTATCAGCACCACTCGCGGCTCTGGGGCTTGTTCTTCACCGGCGGGGTGTAGTCCGTGGGATACTCGGGCGCGGGGATCGGTTCGGCGGTCTCCGCCTTCTTCTCCGGCACGGGAGCGGCCGCGCGCGGGGCGCGGTTTTCCCGGTTTTCGCGCGGACGGCGGCTGCGCTCGCCGCGATTGCCGCGGCGCGGCTCCTCCGTCTCTCCGGCGGGGCGCTCATAGTTGACAACGACACGGCGGTTCGGCTCCACGCCGGTGGAGCTGGTGGAAACGCCCTCGTAGTCCTGCAGCGCCGTGTGGATCACGTGGCGCTCGTAGGAGTTCATCGGCTCGAGAGCCATGCTGCGCTTATACTTGATCGCCTTCGCCGCCATCTTGTGCGCCAGATGGACGAGCGATTCCTCGCGCTTGCTGCGGTAGCCCTCGGCGTCCACGCTGATGTGCATCCGCTTGTCGCTGCCGCGGTTGACGGCATAGTTCACAAGGTGCTGGATGGCGTCGAGCGTTTCACCGCGGCGGCCGATCACGGCGCCCATATCGGGGCCGTCGAGCTTGACTTCCAGCCCGCCGCCTTCGCGTTCGGAAATGTCGATGGTGCATTCCACGCCCATGCGCTCGAGCAGACCGCGGAGGAAGCTCTCGACTTCCTTTTCCTGGCTCCCGGCGGCGTACTGACGCTGCTCGGCCTTCTTCGGCTCGCTCTTTTGGGCAGTTTCGGGCTTTTTCGCCGGGGCTTTGACCGGCTGGGTCTTCACCGGCTTGGGCTCGCTCTGCCCGTCGTCATAGCTGACGCGGACGCGCGCCGGAACGGCGCCGATGCCCAGAAACCCGCTGCGGCCCAGCTCGAGGATCTCATAGGTGATGTCGTCCTCGGTGAGCTTGAGCTGCTCCAGAGCGGCGCGGATGGCCAGCTCCTTCGTTTTGCCGGTGGTCTCTATGGATCGAATCATGTGTGTTTTACTCCTTCTCTTCGGCGGCGGGAGCTTCGGTCGTTTCCTCGGCGGTCTCGACCGTTTCGACAGTCTCGACAGCTTCCGTTTCGGCGAGCTTTGCCTTCGCCTCTTCGAGATCGGCCTCGCCCGCGGCAGCGGCTTCGGCGGTCTCAGCGGCGGCTTCCGCCTCGGTCACGTCATAGCGGTCTGCCACATAGGCACGGCCGCGGGCAAAGCGGCGGGTGCCGACCTGCGAGGCGGGCAGCTCCGCGCCCGGATTCTTCGCGGCGCGCTCGGCAGCGCGGATCGCAGCAAGACGCTGCTCCTCGGCGTTGCGCTCCTGCGCGGCGAGACGCTTCTTGCTCGTGTTGGCGTTGACCTGCGTCTTGCCCTCGGCTTTGAGACGCTCGGTCTCGGCGCGCTTGGCTTCCATCTCGGCGTCCTTCTTGCGCTGCGCCTCGTTGAACTCGGCCATTTCCGCGTCGAGCTTCGTCTTGTAGTAACGGTTGAGAATGGCTTCCTGAATGATGCCGAGCACGCTCTGCTCGATCCAGTACAGACCCATGGACACCGGCATGATGAAGCAGATATAAATACTCATCAGCGGCATCACGAGGTTCATGGTCTTGCTGGTCTGGGCGGTCTGGGCATCCTGCGGGGGATTCATCTTCTGGGAGAGCATCGTCTGGAGAATGGTGAGACCGGCGGAGATGAACGGGATGAGGAACATCAGCAGCGCGATGTACCAGAGGCCGTTCTGCCATTCCGGAGTGTTCCAGAACATGAGCGACGGCTTCTCGATCATGTTGAGACCGAGGAAGTGGAAGTTGATGTTCTTAAGCTTGTCGGCGAACTCCGCCACGCCGGGGTTGGAGACGATATCGGCAAAGTGCTCGTGCAGCACGTTGGCGATGGTCATCTGGGAATAGGCGTCCGTCTTGGCGGGAGCGGTGTAGTAGCCGAGCTGGGTCACAACGTCCGTGAGCGTTGTGATATTCTCCTGGGTGAGCTTCATCAGCGCAACGAGCGGCTGACGAACCACGGAGTAGAGGATGATGACGATCGGGAAGGGGATCAGCGTCCACAGGCAGCCGGACATCGGGTTGATCTTGGCTTCCTTATAGAGCTTGGCGACCTCTTCCTGATACTTCTGCTTGTTGGTGGCGTAACGCTTCTCCAGCTCCTTCACGCGGGGCGTGAGCATGGTGGTGCGCATCATGCTGTGCTTGCTCTTCATCTGGAAGGGCAGCATGATGAGCTTCACGAGGAGACCGAAGAGGAGGATCGCTCCGCCGTAGCTGTTGCAGATGTTGTAGAAGAACAGCAGCACGGAGCCGAAAATTTTGATCATAGAAGGTAACTCCCGTCTTTCAGCGTTGCCCGTTCAGGGCACAGGGTCATAAAAATCGTGTTCGCCGGTATGGAACGGATGGCACCGGCAGATGCGCTTGAATGCGAGCCAGCCTCCCTTGGCAGCGCCGTATTTCTCGATGGCTTCCAGCGCGTACTGGGAGCATGTCGGGATAAACCGGCAGCAGGGAGGCTTTCGGGGAGAGATATTTTTCCGGTAAAATCGGATGAGCCAGAGAAGAACGGCTTTCACTGGGCAGTATCCTCCGGCATCAGTGAGAGCTTGCGGCAGGCGCGGAGAAAATCCCGCTCCAGCTCGCTGTAGGCAGCGGTGACGCTGCGCGAGCGCGCGACAACAACGAGCTCCGCGCCGCGGCGCAGCTCGGCTTCGTGGAGACGGTAGATCTCCCGCAGACGCCGCCGGACGCGGTTTCGCGTCACGGCGTGGCCGAGCCGGGTGGTGACGGTGAAGCCCACGCGGTTGCCGTCGGTCTTTATCCGGCGGGTATACACGACGAGCGTCGGCGTGACCGCGCTTTTGCCCTTGGCGTAGAGGCGGCGGAACTCGTAATTTTTCTTAATTGTCTCGGTATGCTCCATTGGCGCTCACGTCCCTTTCACCGGAGGAAGAGATCGCTCCCGGCGAGAGGGTGCTCAGGCGGAGAGTTCCTTGCGGCCCTTGGCGCGGCGGCGGGCGAGGACCTTGCGGCCGTTGGCGGTGGACATTCTCTTGCGGAAGCCGTGCTCCTTGGCACGCTGGCGCTTCTTGGGCTGGTAAGTGCGGATCATAGGGGACACATCCTTTCAAATTTTTTCCCATTATTCTCAACACCGGGACTTCCCGGCGCAGATGGCGAATAAGAGATAATCAGACAAATATGAATTATATAGTAAAAAGGCGTGTTGTGTCAACCTTTTTAGATAAAAAACCGAAACCGCAGCAGCGCATATCGCCCCGGTAGACGTGCGGGCCGGATTTTGCTATAATAAAGCGCCGCGGACCGAAAACCGGCGAGGCAGCGCGGTCCGCGAAAAATCAAAGCAGGAAAGCAGGGCAGCTACACCGATGATCAAGGCGATACTGTTTGATCTGGACGGGACACTGCTCCCGATGGATCAGGATGAATTTACGAAAGGCTATTTCAAGCTTCTCGCAGCGAAGCTTGCTCCCTACGGGTACGAGCCGAAAACGCTGATCGATACGGTCTGGGCGGGTACGGCCGCCATGGTGAAAAATACCGGCGTGCAGACGAACGAGGCCGCTTTCTGGGAGAGGTTTTCCAGGACCTACGGCGCGGAGAAAACGGAGAGAGATAAGCCCCTCTTTGAAGAATTTTACGCCGACGATTTTCAACGGGCAAGCGTCTTCTGCCCTCGGAACGACAAAGCCGCGGAAACGGTCGCAAAGCTCCAACGGCTCGGTTACCGCGTCGCGCTCGCCACAAATCCGATTTTCCCGAGCATCGCAACCTGCGCCCGTATCCGCTGGGCAGGGCTCACGCCGGAGGATTTCGCGTTTGTAACGACCTATGAAAATTCCGCATACTGCAAGCCGAATCCCGATTACTACCGGGATGCCGCGCAGCGGCTCGGGCTGTCGCCCGAGGAATGTCTGATGGTCGGCAACGACGCGCAGGAAGACATGATCGCGGAAACGACCGGCATGAAGGTATTTCTTCTCACCGACTGCCTTATCAACCGGGACGGCGCGGACATCTCCGTCTGGCCGAACGGCGGCTTTGATGAGCTGCTGCGCCGGATCGAGAGCGAATGGGCAAAAGCCCCGCTTAAATAAAAAAAGGCAAAAACCGGCCGGACGCCTGTGCGTCCGGCCGGCTGTATATGGCGATTTACTTCCGATTTACTTCTTTTCCTCGGTATGCTCGTGGTGGGGCATGTGCTCCGTCCAGCCGACGATCTCGCCTTCGTAGGTGACATCGGGAACTTCCACGGGTTCCACGGCCATTTCCTTCACGAACTCGGTCTCCACGAGCTCCTCGGGGTCTTCCTTGTGGTGCTCCTGGTGTTCGTGGTGTTCCCCTTCATGGTGGGGCATATGCTCCGTCCAGCCAACGATCTCGCCTTCGTAGGTGACATCCGGAACTTCCACGGGCTCTACGGCCATTTCCTTTACGAATTCGGTCTCGACGTCCTCTTCAGCTCTCTCTTCGGCTTTGGTTTCGGGGATCTTCTCTTTTTTGCTCATGGTTTTTCCGTCCTTTCATATCGTTGCGCCAAGGGAATGCCGCCGGAGCGGTTCCCGCCAGGTTCATGCTTTTTTTATACCATGAGGGAAAAGGCGCGTCAATACAAATATGTGTAAAAAAGATGACAGAATTTTCGGTAAAAAAGGGGAGACGGCTGTTCCCGGACGTTGAAAAACCGGCGTATTGACGGCTTACCAAGAAAAAGAGTAAAATATACAAAGAATATGGTCATGGGGGAACGCTGCTTATGAAAAAAACACGCACGAGAGAAAATGACGCCGTCTTTTTTATGTTACTTGGTCTCACGGCGGTTTTTTTCTGCTGGCGCTGCCGGTACGGCTTTGCTGAGGCGGACGAAGCGTTTTATCCGACAATTGCCTACCGGCTGACACAGGGCGACAGGCTGCTCGTTGACGAATGGCATATGTCGCAGCTCTCCAGTGTGCTGCTGTATCTTCCCGTGCTGCTTTTTACCCGGCTGACCGGCGGCACCGCAGGCATTTATCTTGCGCTGCGGTATCTGTATGTGGCAGTGCAGTGCCTTGTGGCAGCCACAGTTTATCTGCGTTTGAGACGCTATCATTCTCTGGGCGCGGCCGCCGGTGCGCTTGCTCTTGCGGTATATGCGCCTTACGGCATCAACGCGCTGAGCTATAATTCTCTCGGCATTCTCCTTATGGCTATGACGGGAGCGCTGCTTGTCCCCGCGGAAGAGGAAAGCCGCGCAGCCTATATTCTCGCGGGGCTTTCCTTTGCCGGTTCGGTTCTGTGCTGCCCGTATCTTATTGCTGTATATCTTCTTTATGCGCTTTTTGTGTTCATTCCGCGGAAAAAGAAAAAACTCCCGGCGTTTTATCCGCGCCCATTCGGTCTTTTCACGCTCGGAGCAGCAGGACTTGCCATCGTCTTTTTCTTTGTCGGACTTGCCGGCGCGGATCTGTCCCGCCTGGATGAAATACTCAAAGGAATTTTTTCGGATCCCGCGCACCCGGAACGCACGTCTCTCCTGAAGTCCGTGTGCCAAGCTGTGATGGATTATCCCCGGCTTGTTTTTTATCATGGGCATTGGCGTCCGGGAGCGTGCATGGTTCTGGTCCTGCTGATGATACCGGCAGCACTTTTGGATAAACACCGGGAGAGGCACGCTCCGGCGTATTTTCTCATCGGAACGATATTGACGATTGCAGCGGAAGTGTTGTACGTCAGTGCGTGGAACGATCCCAATTTCATGATGTATGCAGCCAATGTGCTGGCGTTGCTTTGCTTCTTTATCGCCCACCGGGAAAGAGCCGAAACGCTCCGGCGCTTCGCTTTCCTGTTCTGGCTCCCGTGCATGATATATTCCGGACTGATCATCATGGCGTCCAACCAGAGACAGTATGCGGTTTTTTCTGCTGCGGCCTGCGCAGTGCCGGGCAGTCTTACGGTGATCGCCGTCACGGCACGCGGCATCTTCAAAAAGGAAAAGGCGTGGCTCCGCCGCTTTTCAACGGCGACTCTTGCCGCGCTGGCGCTTCTGCAAATTGGCGGAACGGCGTTTCTGCGATATGAATACGTGATATATCAAAAGGGAAATGAGGACAGGATCGCCCTTCAAACGGAACACATTACAGAGGGACCGCAGAAAGGGATTATTGCCAACCCAACCGCCGCAGAGGAATACGCGACGACGGTCCGGGTTATGAAAAAGCTGGAAGCGCTTTCCCGCGGAGGGGAGGTTCTTCCGCTGACGAGAAACACGTGGATGTTTATGGGCAATTACCGGAACGCCGCTTTTTTCTGCGTGGCTGACCGGTGTGGACAGCGTCACGCTCGACCGTCTGGAGATGTACTACTCGCTCAACCCGGGAAAGCGGCCGGATGCCGTCTGGGTCGGGGAGAAAAATGCGGAGTACGCGGAGGAATTCTGTACCCGGTTCGGCTACACCGGCGAGACGACGCCGGACGGCATTTTTCTGACGCCGGACGAATGAGCTTTTTTGGAAGCGTTTCCCGCAGAAAAAAGCGGGGGTATAGTCAAGACCACCGGCTGAGCCGGTGGTCTTGACTTATTTTTCAGGATGGTAATTTTTCGCCAGACCGCCCTCGGCGGTCTCGCGGTAAACGCGGTTTAAGTCCCGTCCCGTTTCATACATCGTGTGAACGACGGTGTCGAAGGAGATCTTGCTCGTCTCCGAAAGGAAGTTTGCCAGCGAGAGCGCATTGATGGCGCGCATCGCGGCGACGGCGTTCCGCTCGATGCATGGGATCTGCACAAGCCCCCCGATCGGGTCGCACGTAAGGCCGAGATGGTGCTCCATGGCGACCTCGGCGGCGTAGCCGATCTGGCCGAGACCCATTTCAAAAAGCTCGCCGAGCGCCGCGGCGGTCATGGAACAGGCCGAGCCGATCTCCGCCTGGCAGCCGCACTCCGCGCCGGAGATGGAGGCGTTCGTCTTGATGAGATCGCCGATCACGCCGCCCGCGGCCAGCGCGCGGACGATCGCCTCATCGGAGAAGCCGCGCTCCTCCTGCATATAAAGGAGCGCCGCGGGCATAACGCCGCTCGCGCCGCACGTCGGCGCCGTGACGATCTCCCCGCCGGAGGCGTTCTGCTCGGCTACGGCGAACGCATACGCGCACACGAGCCGGTTTTCGCGCGTCTGCGGGCTTTCGTCGATATGGCGGCGGTTGTAGAGATACTGCGCCTTACGCTCGACCTCCAGTCCGCCCGGCAGCTCGCCGGTGTGGGTGAGACCGTCGGACACGCTCTGCTTCATTGTGTTCCAGATATCATAAAGATAGTCCCGGATCTCCTCCCCTTCCCGCAGAAACACATAATCGCTCAGCCGCAGCCGGTTCGCGCTGCAAAAGGCGGAGATCTCCGCGTAGCTTGTTTCCGGATAGACCTCCGGCGACTCGGTGTCGGGCCGGCCGGGGATGGAGATCGCGCCGCCGCCGACGGAGAGGGCCGTCATCTCGCCGGTGAGCGCGCCGTTTTTGTAAGCGCGCAGCTCCATCGTGTTCGGGTGCGGCAGGTCGGTGCGCTCCGTGTTCCAGAGGATGTCGGTGTGCACCGGCGCAAGCGCGTCGCACACGGCGGCGTCGGTCAGATGGCCGCGCCCGGTCAGGGCGAGCGAGCCGAAGAGCGTGACCTCATACCGGTCGGCGTCCGGGTGTTCCTCGCGGAAGAGACAGCAGGCGCGCGTGGGGCCGATGGTGTGGGAGCTGGACGGGCCTCGCCCGACGGTGTAAAGCTCGCGCAGCGATTTCATGCGGCGTTCTTCCTTTCCAAATGAAAGATCCGGGGGATGAGCGAGATGAGCGGCATGCCGAGCAGGAACAGTACGCCCGCCTCACCGAGCGCGACCTCCGCGCCGAAGAGCAGGAAGCTCTGCCAGAAGGCGTCGCGTGCGAAGCTCCACGCGAGCACCGCGCCGATGACGACGCCGTTCCAGGCCACGGGGCTCAGGCACGCCAGAACGCGCATCGCTGCGGACGGCATCGCGCCGGTGCGCCGCGCCTCGCGCCCGCACGCCGCCGCGCAAAGTCCCGCGCAGAGCGTGGCGAGCGAGCCGAAAACGACGTCCAGTATCCCGGCGGCGGAGATCATGTTCGCCAGCGCGCAGCCGAGAAACAGACCGACGGACGTATACGGGAAGAAAACCGGCAGCACGCACAGCGCTTCCGAAATACGAAATTGCAGATTGCCGTAGCTGATGGGAGCAAGCAGCATCGTGAGCGCGGCATAGAGCGCGCCGACGACGGCGGGGATAATGAGCTTTTCACGGAGATCGTTGTTGTTCAAGACGAGGTACCTCTTTCTGTGGTGATATTTAAAAATTTTCGGGCAGACCGCAGCCGCACCAGCTCTGGCGGTACAGTCCGTATTCGTGCGAAAGTTCAATGCTGCGGCGGTAGCCGTCGCGCTTTTTGAAATCCGACGGCAGCCACAAAACGCCGTGATCTTCGGCGAGCTTTTCGCCGATGGCGTTGATGAGCGGGGCGTTCTTGTGCGGGGAGACGGTGAGCGTCGTGGCGAAATAGTCGTATCCGCCCTCGCGCGCGGCCTCCGCCGTGCGGGAGAGCCGGAGAACGAAGCACTCGGTGCACCGCGCGCCGCCCTCAGCCTCTGCTTCCAGCCCCGCCGCGGCGAGGCGAAACGCCGTCTCGTCCCGCTCCGGGACGATCAGTCCGACATTTTTGCCGAACGGCGCCGTTTCGAGCAGGTGCTTCTGCCAGAAGAGCCGCTTTTCCCATTCCTCCGCGGGGAGGATGTTCGGGTTATAGAAGAAAACGTCGATATCAAAATGCGGCGCGAGCCGCTCGAGACACGCGCTCGAGCACGGGCCGCAGCAGCTGTGAAGAAGGAGCCGGGGGCGGGCATCAAGCGACGCGATGAGCGCGTCCATCTCCCGCTGATAGTTTCTCTGCTGCACGGCGTTTCCCTCCTTCCCTCCAAGAGACTATTTATATTATAATCTTTTTCATAAAAAAACAAGGGCATTGACGAAACTTGTGCGCCAAGAGTAAAATGAATGGAATAGCGTCGATTAACAAAGAAAAAGATTGGAGAAATACCCATGGACAACCGCCGCAGCAAGGAGAATTACTATCTCGACATTGCCGAGGCCGCTCTGGAGCGCAGCACCTGTCTCCGGCGGCAGTTCGGCGCGATCATCGTGCGTGACGACGAGATCGTCGCCACCGGCTACAACGGCGCCCCGCGCGGACGGCGCAACTGTTCCGATCTCGGCCGCTGCACCCGGCGCGAGCTGAACATCCCCGCCGGAGAGCGGTACGAGCTCTGCCGCAGCGTCCACGCCGAGGCCAACGCCATCATTTCCGCCGCGCGGCGCGACATGATGGGCGCGACGCTCTATCTTGTCGGGCGCGACACCGCCACCGGCGGCTATTATCCGGAAACGACCCCCTGCGCCATGTGCCGCCGGCTCATCATCAACGCCGGCATCGCGCAGGTCGTCTGCCGCACCGGCGCAGACGAATACACGACCACGCTCGTGCGCGACTGGGTGTACCACGACGATTCCATCGGCTGAAAAGAACAGCAAACCGCCGCCGTTTCCGATACGAAACGGCGGCGGTTTGAGCTTGTCAAAAAAGTATTTTTGACAAGCTCTCAAACGAGACCCACTTCGTTGGGCTCTCGTTTGAAAAGGCTGCGGCTCGCCGCAGCGCACTCGCTTCGCTCGCACGTTTGCGA
>ERZ857480.38913-NODE-60216-length-93127-cov-37.9920_pt1 | contig 93127 bp, 93 predicted proteins | sample MGYA00519767_ERZ857480 | MGnify/ENA primary metagenome ERZ857480 (study PRJEB31778, sample SAMEA3449210) | human gut metagenome | biome: human gut; feature: human-associated habitat; material: faeces | place: United Kingdom | collected 2010/2012 ...
ATTTCCCCGGCAGGTCTGCAATGCAAAATGCACCCGCCTTTCGGTTACAGTCTACCAAAACCGAAAGGCAGGTGCGAGTGTGCGAATTTTTAAATCGCACATTATTTCTTCATCTTCCTGCTGAATTCATTCAGCGTCTGGATATGCCAGAGGCTTTTGCGGGTGATGGAGCGAAAGGTCAGAGAGCAGAAGAAGTCAACGAGAAAGATCTTTGGAATGCAGAACTTCAGCCCCTTCTGGAAGGCTTTCAGTGACCCACGGCTGCACCAGTTGTGAACGGTGGTCAGGGTGTAGCCGGTCAGGGCCACCACATCCTTTACCGTGACCACATCCGGGTATTTGCGCAGCAGCTTTTCATAGTAGCCGTGCATCTGCCGCAGCGTGTTCTCCGGCAGTTCCTTGGAGAGCCTCGCCACATAGTGGGTGCCGTACCATCCCTTCGGCGCAGAATAGAGTTCCGGAAAAATCGCCTGCTCCTCCAAATATGCTTTCACATCCTCTTTTCGGATTTTATAGCACCGGGTTTTCTTACCCGACCACTCACAGGGCACCTTGCCGCTTTTGAGCAGGTGCAGCGCCGTGGACTTGCTGATATGGCAGATGCGGAAGAATTGCTCCTTGTTCATCACCTCGGGAACGCTGTCCCAGTTGACGGGAAATACATCCATTTGTAACACCTCAAAAATAGATTTTCGTCGGTTGGAAGCTCTATTCTGCGGTGTATGGCCGTCTCCCGATTTTTTCTCTCCTATCTTCCCGCATTTCTCTCCAAAATCGGAAAAAATGCCGATTTGAACCCACTTTCAAAAAAGCCTGTCCCGCAAGGTTTTCCGGGCGAAAAAGCCTGATTTCAAGCGACTTTCGGCGGGTACGGGGCTTACAGAAACGACCCCAAAACGGACACCCCCGTCACAGTTGCATAAAAGACTCGAAATCAGTTTGCGTGAAAGCGCACGTGGGTTCGAATCCCACCCGCTCCGCCACCAAAGGACTCAGATATTGATACAATGTCTGAGTCCTTGTTTTTGCATTTAATTTGCTTCTGTATTGCATTATCGCACTAAACAAGCGGGATATAGCCCTCAACACGGTGTAAATCTGCAAGCGTCTGCTTTTTGCTTGCAAGCAGAAAAAACGGTTCACCCTTCCCAATCGCTCCCAAAGAGCGTTAGACTACTCAAAATGCCGTTTCTGGCCTCAATTTGCACCCCCCTCAGCAATAGCGAACACTGTGTTCGGGTAGTAACGTTACTCCGTACTGAATTAATCGTAACAGAGTATCTCAAAAAGTACCTTCGGCAAAACGAGCCATGGGCAAAGAGCAGACTGTGGCTCCCTGTTTTCGGCGTTTTCCTGCCTGTGCGGTGGGGCGTGCGGGTGCTATTGGGCAAGCGGAAGCAGATCAACCTGGCGCATAGGCAGTAGGATGAGAATACGGCACGGGTTCTTCGTGCCGTCTGCGTCAGACCGCTGTGGTTTTTCGAGATGTGCCACGGTCGCGGTTAAACGAACACACAGTAAAAGTTGCCGTTTTCCTTACAAGCATATTGCGAACATATGTTCTGATATGATATAATCGCAGTATAGTTTCTTGTTATTCCACAGCAGAAGGAGAGGCGGAGCGAGTGTATCACGACACGGACAGGGAAGAACGTAGTAGCATGATTGAGATGACGGAAGCAGAGAACGATAGCTTGGGTGAAATGACGGAAGCAGAGTACGGCGTCTTGGGTGAGGCGGCGGAAGCGGAATACGGCATATGCGACCTCCTGGATGAGAACATCCCCTCGCCGCTGGAAATGGATAATGCGGGAGAGACGCTTGTCCTTCCGGAGATACAGGACATGACGGAGTACATCCGTCGGCATTATGAGCAGGAAATCATGAAGAAACTGGCATGGCGGCTTCGCTGGGAGGAGCTGTGCGTCGTGTCAGACGGCAAATACTATCAGGATCTTCCCTGGACGGGTTCCGAGGACTACGGCGAGGAAGTGTCGCTGCCGGGTTCGGAGGACATAATCCCGAAAGACTTTGACGATCCGCGCTTCGCGGACGAGAAGACCCGCTACGCTACCCTACAGCCGAAAGAGGTAAAGATCGTGTTTGCGAGCTATTACCGCGTTTCGGAATGCTGCGTGGAGGCGCGGCTGACGGTGGAGGCGCAGGTCGAAATCCGATGGAGATTCCTCGGAAAAACCGTACCGCAGCGCTATGACGTGGATATGTGGTTCGACATGGAAGGAGATATGAACGGCGAGATCTGCCAAATCGCGCTTCATCGCTATCGCAGTGAAGCGTCCGGCGTCAAGCTGGACGAGTATCTGGTGCCTGTCTTTCACTGGGAGGACATAGAGGAGGAAGCGGAGCGCATCATTGCGGATCTTGTGCCGGAGGGACTGAGCGATCCATCGCGGCTGCGCCCGTATCCGTTTGCGGAGCGTCTGGGGCTGAAAATCGTCTCGCTCCCGCTGTATAAGCGTCCGAAGACGGCCAGTATTCTGTTCTTCGGCCCGGGAGATGTGCTAACGGGCTCGAGCGCGGACGCGCCGTCGGTTTCCGTGGCTGTTGAAGCAAACACCATCGTGCTGAACAGCCATCTTTCCGGCAGGGAAAAGGACGCGATTTTCCATGAGTGCTTTCACTATGTAGAGCATCGGCTCTTTTTCAAGCTCCAGCAGCTCCACAACAACGATATCGCCGCCATCGGCAGATGGAGACCGGTTACACTGAAGGAGGGCAGGCGCAGCCCCATCGAGTGGATCGAATGGCAGGCGAATGTAGGCAGCCAGTGTCTGCAGGTACCGCAGGCGCTGCTGCGTAAGTGCGTCAATGAAGCCCTGAACGATATGAAGAATATCCGTCTGCACATGGGATATCGTCTTCAGATTATTGGAAAACGGCTGGCGAGGGAATTCGACGTATGGAATTACCGGCTGCGCAACCGAATGATTCATGTGGGCTACAGCGCCGCCCGGGGTGCACTGAATTACGTGAGGGACGGCTATATTCAGCCGTTTGCCTTTGATTTGAGCAAGTGCCACGGCGGACAGACCTTCGTGATCACACCGAATGAGATGATCGCGGAGTACGTCCGAAACGAAGCCTTCCGCGGGCTCATCGATACCGGTCACTATATCTACGTGGACGGGCACATCTGCATCAACGACCCGGAATACGTTGTTTTGTCGAACGGCAAGCTCCTTCTGACTCCCTGGGCCAATCAGCATGTGGATCAGTGCTGCCTGCGGTTTGTTCGCACCTACCATCGGGACAGGAAAACGCACTATGTCTTTGGTCAGCTCAACAGCGACGAGGAATATAATGGGCGCAGTCTGTCCATGTCAGCGTCGGAGAGGGCTCCGCGCCTGTACGAGCAGGCTGTTGCAAGAGCCCAGCTCATCCAGTCACTGCCCGCAAGCTTTCATGCGGCGTTTGCCATGCTCATGGATGCGAAGGGGATTACGGTAGAAAAGCTGGCGGAGGAAACCATGCTGTCGGAGCGCAGCATCACCCGATACCGCAATCGGGAGCAGGACAGCTTCTCGGCAGATACGGTAGCGATTCTCTGCCTGGGTCTGGGCCTGGATCCGATTCTAAGCTTCGCGATGATGGAAAAGGCGGGTATCCATTTGCGCGATACGCCGGAAGACCTGACGCTCAAGGCCGTGCTGATGGGGCTGCACACGACGCCCGTCATGCAGGTCAGGGCGTATCTGAACGAAATCAATTACCCGAGGATCAGGTATTGGCCTCAACAACAGTGAAACAGCAGACACAGCTTTCAACGAAGCGGTCGGAGACGTTTCCAAACGGAGACGTCGCCGGCCGCTTTTTTTGTTTTTGGAGAATGAGCGACGTTCTCCGGGCAAGTGCGGAAACAAACAGGGTGACAGCTGCTGTCACCCCACGGAAAGCGGTTCAGAGAAAAAACTCTCTCTTTCAGCTTCTCCCCAAAGAGATGCAGACATCCATCCGAGAGCAAAAGCACGAAAATGCGGCGGCAAGCAGGGAAATAAAGACGAATAAAGGCGATTATTGCGGCTCGGTCAGGGTGTTTTCAGGTTGTTCGGAGCGGACGAGCGTGCAACCGCCTGGAAAACAAAAAATATTTTTGCAGGGGGGGTGACAGCTGCTGTCACCCTAAAACGGGCTTTTTCAGCCTGTATTGCATAATGAAGAAACACAAAATGCAGAATCTGCGAAGAAAAGTCTATAAATTCATCGATTAGACGAAAACGAACGAAAGTTATGCAATTATTCCTGCAAAACAGGGTGACAGCAGATGTCCTGTTCATTTGAGCGACGCTCCGCTATCATAATACCCGTGAGGTGGCCACCCACGAAATCAGGAACACGGTAACGCAAGGGAAAGGGATCGACCGACAGGTGCGGCGGACGCGCGGGAAGTTCCCCGTATCCGTTATGCCTGAGGTCTGCCTGCCCATGACCGCACCAGGTCTGCGCAGTTCGTTGCCGTTTCGAGATGGAGAGGGAGGTCATCTTTATGTTAATGAGCAACGAACAGGGAAGCAAGAGAGCGGCGCAGGTAGATTTCACCCGTTCCGGCTGGCAGCAGTTTGCCAAACTCAACCGCAAGCTGGGCGCACGATTCATCCGAGGATTCATTCTTCGGCATGAGCTGGCGGCATACCTGACGGCCCACGAAGCCGCTGGCACACCTCTGGACGAAGGCTGTCAGGAGGTCCGCTATGAAGACGGCGTGTATCTGCTGCTGAAGAAGATGCAGGGCGTGTGGTACATTACCGACGTTTTTGTCACAGAAGCAACTGTCGCCTACGAGCCGATGTTCTTCTGGAAGCAGATCAAGCGCGGCGCGAGCTTCATTCTGGCGCACGTCCTGACCGGCTGGCGGGCGCTGACGCAGAGGATGGTGACGGGTGTATGAAGTTCTGCTGTAGCGACTGTACTAAGAGTAGCTACTGCATAAGGCAGTACGACGAAGAACAGCGTGCCAGCTGCCCCATCTTGAACGCCGATAATGAGCCGCTGCGTTACCGCAATTCCGAAGGTTACTCCGATCCCACGGCGTTCTTCGCCCTTCGCAGCGCCATGCGCAAGCCGAAGGCGGCAAAGAAACGCCATCCCCGGACGCAGGTTGTCCATTACGACTGACAAGGAGAGAAATTATCATGAACGAGAAAAACATCCGACTGGTCACGGCAGAATCCGTCCGTGCCGGTCATCCCGACAAGTTCTGCGATCAGGTGGCGGACGCCATTCTGGACGCGCATCTCAGGCAGGATCTCAATGCCCGCGTCGCCGTGGAGGTCTTCGCTACGGCGGGCAAGATCGTCGTTGGCGGCGAGATCACTTCCAAGGCAACGGTTACCTGCGATAAGATCGTGGCGGGCGTAATCAACCGCATCGGCTACGCCATGAGCGATCTCTGCGAAAATCCCCATGGCCTGCTGGAACTGGAGGTCTGCCTCCATGAACAGTCCCCGGACATCTCCGCCGCCGTAGGTAAAGCCGAACTGGGCGCGGGCGATCAGGGCATTATGGTGGGCTACGCCACCGATGAAACGGAAGAATACCTGCCCCTGCCCGTGGTGCTGGCGCACCGCATCTGTAAACGGCTGGATGAGCTGAAGCCTACCACTCCATGGCTGGGCGCAGACGGTAAGGCGCAGGTCACTGTCGCCTATGAGAACGATGTGCCCGTCGCCGTGGCAGCCGTGGTCGTTTCTCTGCAGCATGACGCGGAGATCAACCATAAGAACATCCGCCGCTTCATCGGCAAAGAAGTGCTGGGCAAGGTACTGCCCAGGGAACTGCTGAAGGAAGATACCAGCATTCTGATCAATCCCTCCGGGAAATTCGTGCTGGGCGGTCCCGCTGCGGACGCCGGGCTGACCGGTCGAAAGCTGGCTGTAGATCAGTACGGCCCCGTGGCGCACATCGGCGGCGGCGCGCTTTCGGGCAAAGACCCGACGAAGGTAGACCGCTCCGGCGCATATGCCGCCCGCTGGGTGGCGAAGAACATCGTGACGGCGGGCATGGCGAAGCGCTGCGAGGTGCAGATCGCCTACGCCATCGGAAGAAGCGACCCCGTCAGCGTGACGGTGGATACCTTCGGCACCGGCGTGATCCCCGACAGCCGCATCGAGGCGGCGGTAAAGGCAGTCTTTGATCTCACGCCCGCCGGCATCCTTCGTGAACTGTGCCTGAACCGGCCCATCTATTCCCAATTGGCCTGCTACGGGCATTTCGGTCGCATGGAGCTTGAACTCCCCTGGGAAGAGACCAACCGCAAGTACGAATTGCTGTCCGCGGCGCTGAAGCAGAGCGTTCAGCAGTAAGAAAGGAGATTTCCATGACCATTCACATTCAGATGCTTCAGGACATTGCATCCCACGCCCATGCCATGGCGAACGCCATGCAGGCCATCGTAGACGACTGCGCCGAGCAGCTGGCCAGGCGCAAAGCCGCCGGTGAGAGCGAAGAATCCATTATGAACGAGCCGTTCCAGAAGGAAACCAAACAATCGGATGGTTTTACTCCCTACGACGGCCCTACGCCCTTCGATGAAAAAACGACGGACACGCTCAAGCTAACCATCGTGGAGCTGCGCGCCTTTGTCGCCGCTCGTTCCACGCCCGAGAATCGTCCGAAGATCAAGGAGATTCTCACCCGGTACGGCGTGAAGAAGCTCACCGAGCTTTCGGAAAATCAGTATGAAGCCGTGAAAAACGAGGTGGCGGCACTGTGAGCGAGATCCAGCACAGCAGCCGCGCCCATGCCCGGCTCAACGCTTCTTCATCCCACCGTTGGATGATGTGCCCGCCTTCGGTTAAGCTCTCCGAGCAGTTCGAGGATAAGCCTTCGACCTATGCGGAAGAGGGTTCCTTCCTCCATGAATTGTGCGAGCTGAAGCTGCATCGATATCTGGGAGATATGACCGCAGAAGTCGTGGAAGCGCAGTATGCCGAGCATTGTGACAGCGAGTTCTACTCGGACGAGGCCGAAAGCGTCACGGATGAATACGTTTCCTTCTGCATTGAAACCATCGAGGCTGTCCGCTCCTCCTGCCCCGATCCGCTGATCATGGTGGAACACCGGCTGGATTACAGCGAGTATGTTCCCGAGGGCTTCGGTACCGGCGATCTGGTCATCGTGGCGGACGGAGTGATTGAGGTGATCGATTTCAAGGGCGGCCGCGGCGTTAGAGTGGACGCCAATCGCAACAGTCAGCTCATGCTCTATGCCCTGGGCGCGCTGCTGGAATTTGACCCGCTCTATGACATTCACCATGTGCGCATGACCATCGTGCAGCCCCGGCTGAACAACCTGTCCTCCTACGAAATGGAGGCGGACGAGCTGCTGCGCTGGGCGGAGACGGAGGCGCGCCCCAAAGCAATGCTGGCCTATGAAGGAAAAGGCGAATTCTGCGCCGGCGAATGGTGCCGCTTCTGCAAGGCGCGCCATACCTGCCGGAAGCGCAGCGAGTATCACATGCGCCTGGCTGAGCGGGACTTCAAGCAGCCTGACCTGCTCTCGGATGAGGAGATCGCCGACATTCTCCCCGTAGCGGAAAGCCTGAACAGCTGGGTACAGGATCTCATGGCTTACGCCACGCAGGAAGCGATGGACGGGAAGCACTGGCCGGGCTATAAGCTGGTAGCCGGGCGCACGGTGCGCAAATATACCAGCGAAGCCGAGGTCATCAAAGCGGCGACCGATGCGGGTTACACTGACATCTACAAAACCACGCTGCTGGGCGTGGGCGATCTGGAAAAGCGCCTGGGCAGAAAGAAATTCAGCGAGGTGCTGGGCAGGTACGTGGTCAAGCCCCAGGGCGCGCCCATTCTCGTCCCCGAAACCGATCCCCGCAAGCCGTATTCCGACGCGGCGGGTGATTTCAAGGAATAACCTCAGCGACAACTATAAGAAGCATTTCTGTTCTATCAGTACTTTTAATTGAATGCCCATATACGGGCGGAAAGGAAAAACACCATGTCCATCAAAGTCATCACCGGCAAGGTTCGCGCGTCCTTCGTTCACGTTTTCGAGCCCCAGAGCATCAACGGCAGCGAACCCAAGTACAGCTGCTCCCTCATCATCCCCAAGAGCGATACCGTGACGGTCGGGAAAATCAGGGAAGCTATTGAACAGGCCAGGCAGGAGGGCGTGCCCAAGTGGGGCGGAAAAATCCCGCCCAATCTGAAGCTGCCCCTGCGCGACGGCGATGTGGATCGTCCGGAGGATCCTGCCTATGCCGACAGCTATTTCATCAACGCCACCAGTCAGGAAGAGCCCGGCGTGGTCGACCGCAAGCGCGTGAAGATTACTGATCCGCTGGCGATCTACTCCGGCTGCTATATCCGGGCTTCCATCAACATTTACCCCTTCAACGCTAATGGCAACCGCGGCATTGCTGCGGGACTTTCCAATATCCAGTTCTGGGAGGACGGCGAGCCACTGAACGGTCGCGTCCGCGCGGAGGACGAATTCGATGCGCTGGACGATGATGACGCAGATGATTTCCTCGACTGATTTCCAGCATCGGACTCAGGCCGCTCACGCTTATATCGCGTGGGCGGTCTTTTGGAGGTGATCGTTATGCCCGTTCTCATGGGCTTGGACTTAGAGACCTACAGCTCGGCGCCATTGCCCAAGTGCGGCGTGTATCGCTACTGCGACGCGCCGGATTTCGAGATTCTTCTGTTCTCCTATGCCTTCGACGATGAACCTGTACAGACCATTGACCTCGCCAGCGGCGAAGCACTTCCACCGGAAGTCATTTCTGCGCTGGAAGATCCCAATATTATCAAGGTGGCCTACAACGCGCAGTTCGAGCGCGTATGCTTGTCGCGCTATCTGGGGCACTGGCTGGATCCGCATCAGTGGCGCTGCACCATGGTCATGGCGGCGTACCTGACGCTGCCGGGAAGATTGGCGGACGCCGCCGTCGCCCTGGGCACGACGGAGAAGAAGATGGAGGAAGGCAAAGACCTCATCCGCTATTTCTCCGTCCCCTGCAAGCCCACCAAAACCAACGGCGGCAGGACGCGCAATCTGCCTGCCGACGCGCCTGAAAAGTGGGCGGTGTACAGGCAGTACAATGCCCAGGACGTGGAAACCGAGCGCGCCATTCGAAAGGCGCTGGAGAAGTATCCTCTCCCTGAACAGGAATGGGAACTGTACGCGCTGGATCAGCAGATCAACGACCGGGGCGTGCGCGTGGATAAGAAGCTCGTGAAAAACGCCATCGCGGTCGATGCGGTATTTGCGCAGGCAGCCTGTCAGCGGGCAAAGGAACTGACGGGGCTGGAGAACCCCGGCAGCGTGAATCAGCTGAAGGCATGGCTGGCGGATCAGGACATGCCCATGGAGAGCCTCGCCAAGAAGATCGTGCAGGAAAAGGCGGCGCAGACGGACGGGATTGTTGCTGAACTGCTGAATCTGCGGCTGGAACTGAGCAAAACCAGCGTCAAAAAGTACGAGGCCATGGCGCGCTGCGTGTGCAAAGACGGGCGCGTACATGGTCTTTTGCAATTCTACGGGGCAAACCGTACCGGCAGATGGGCTGGCCGCCTCGTGCAGGCACAAAATCTCCCTCAGAACCATTTGCCCGATCTGGATCTGGCACGGGAGATCGTAAAGAGTGGCGATGAAGAACTGCTGGATGCGCTCTTTGCCTCCGTTCCCGGTACGCTTTCGGAACTGATCCGCACGGCGTTCATCCCGAAGGATGGATGCCGTTTTCTCGTGGCGGACTTTTCGGCTATTGAGGCGCGCGTGCTGGCATGGCTGGCAAACGAAGAATGGGTACTGGAAGAATTTCGCGGCAAGGGCAAGATCTATGAAGCGACCGCCAGCCGCATGTTCCACATTCCGCAGGAAACCATCGTCAAAGGAAACCCCAATTATGAGTATCGGCAGAAAGGAAAGCAGGCTACGCTCAGCTGCATTGCAGAAGGACAGCTGGTGCTTACGGATCATGGACTGATACGGATAGAGAATGTGAAACAATATCACAGACTCTGGGATGGCGAAAACTGGGTGTCCCATGAAGGGGTTGTTTATCAGGGACAGAGGGAGGTCATGACCTATGACGGACTTACAGCGACCGCAGACCACCTCGTCTGGATCGAGGGGCAAGCGCGGCCGGTATACTTTGGATTCGCCGCCGCCAGCGGCGCACATCTCATGCGCACAGAGTATTGTGGGCAGGCGATACGGATGGGTAAAGATAATCAGCCCGGAAAAACGGTGGAACGAGCAATGGAGCCGGTGTTACGTACTGACGGAATGCGTTTCCTGCCACAATATTCAATGGACGTATCTTTCCAATCTGACTCGGGGAATATCCAAAGGGTGTCAAAACTGCTCTCAGAGGCCCAAGCCGATTCCAATGTGGCTGGAGCAGCGGCTGACCGCTGCAAAAGGACGCTGCGAAAACCCCAACGACAGGCAGTATCATTTATATGGCGGCCGCGGCGTCAGATTCTGCTTTCCGTCCGTCATTCAGGCGGGAATCTGGATTCTGAAAAATGTTCCGAATGTACGGCGGGAGTACGAGATGGATCGCATCGACAACAACGGTCACTATGCGCCGGGGAACATCCGATTTGTTCCCAGAGAAAAGAATCTGGGCAACCGGCGCGTGACGGTATTATCGGAATGGGATCAGGAATACTGGCCTTATTCTCGAAATGTGGTCACCAGGATGCTATCCTCCGGGAAAACACGGGAAGAAATCATCGAATCAGCGCGGGAAGCGGTGTGCATGAAGCGAAAAAACTGGAAACTCATCGACGCACGGCTCGACTTTATGACATACGAAATGCCGGCCCGCATCACCGTTTTACCGTATCGGGGCGGCTCGTCCACAATTGTGGCTACGGCGGCGGAGTCGGCGCGCTGAAGGCCATGGGCGCGAAGATGGCAGAGGAAGAAATGCAGCCGCTGGTAGACGCATGGCGCGCCGCAAACCCCAATATTGTGGCATTTTGGAACGCGCTGGATCGCGCGGCGAAAACGGTCATTCGAAGAAAAACCTCTGCCCGCGTTGGTAAGGTAGTTCTCTACTGGCAGGACGATAAGATGTTCATGCGTCTGCCCTCCGGCCGAAACCTCTGCTATCAGTCTCCGCATTTCACGGTGAACCGCTTCGGCAACGACGCCATCGGTTACTATGCTCCCAACGCGGCTGGGCAGATGGTCGTGCAGGAGACCTTTGGCGGGAAGCTGGCGGAGAACACGACGCAGGCCATTGCGCGGGATATTCTGGCTCATGCGTTATTGACACTGGAGAAGAACGGCTACCCTGTGGTGTTCCACGTCCACGATGAGGCGGTCATCGAAATGCCTATCGGCCAGGGATCTCTGGAGGAAGCCTGTCGGCTCATGGCCATTGCGCCGGATTGGGCGGAAAGGTTGCCCCTGCGGGCGGACGGTGAGGATCATCTGGCCTTCTACCGAAAAACGTAAGGCTTTCGTCCCGGTTTTGTCCGTCCGTCCTGCTTGCTGTTTTCGCCGCAAAGAGCGAATATGTCCCGGAGGAACAAGCCATGCTTCCTCATCATCCCCGGCATGACAACCGGTACTCAGCAATCGGATGAAGGAGGAGGACGGCACTATCCCGCCGCAGCGCCGTATGAGATCACGAACAGGCAAGCAGAGACGTACCAGAGAATGGCGTCTCCCCATATGGCTGCCAGGAAAAACACGGAGGGAATCGAAAATGAGCTATGAGGAACTGAGCCGGCTGGTGGGCCGGGAATTTTTCAACGCCGGGGTACGGTATTTCGCCGTTGCGGCGGGTGAAGAGAAGCTGCTGCTTTTGGAGTATGACGAAAGCGGCGCGGCGGTTAAGTACGCCGTTGCCGAGCATCCCTGGCTGGAGGGCGGAGATCTTCGCTGGGCATCAGGCGAATATCTGAATTTCTGCCACTACTTTACCTCCGGTGAAGCTCTGCTGGGCGCAGCCCGCGTCATGCACCAGACCTGCCAATAAAACGAGCATCAGGAGGAAAGAGCCTATGAAATGGCCGACGAAAGAGGAAGTTGAGCAGGTACGGCGGGCGTACCCGCCCGGAACCATCGTGAGACTCGTTCGGATGGACGATCCGCAGGCGCCGCCGCCCGGAACCACCGGCAAAGTAATCGGTGTGGACGACACGGCCAGTTTGCTGGTCGAATGGCAGACGGGCGGTTCGCTCAACGTACTGTATGGAATCGATCAGGTGAAGAAAATCTAAAAAACTACATTTGGGCATAAGCAGCCGAAGAAGAACGGCTGCTTTTTCTGTACCCCATACACCCCGATACATCAAGGAGGATTCAGAATGCAGGTAAAATATGACCGCAAGCTCCTGATTGCCATTGGCAGGAGCCGGAAAGCGTCCCAATGGCAGAACAAAGAGGTGCTCTGGAGCGGGTTTCTGGACAAGCTCGCCACCACGACCCGCACCCGGGAAACGGTAGCCGAGTATGCCGCGCTGCCCAAGGGTGAGCGCGATACGATCAAGGACGTGGGCGGATTCGTCGGCGGGTATCTCAAAAACGGCAAGCGCAACAACGCCAGCGTGGTCAATCGCTGTATGCTGTGTCTGGACGCGGACAACGCCGATTCCGGTCTTATGGACGATCTGGACATGACGTTCATCAACGCCTACGCGCTTTATTCTACTCACAGTCACACGCCGGAAAAGATGCGCCTGCGGCTTATCATTCCGCTGACACGCACGGTTACGCCGGACGAGTATGCCGCGGTCTCCCGCCGCGTTGCAGATGATCTGGGACTTTCGCGTTTTGATCCCACCACCTTCGAACCGGCGCGGCTCATGTACTGGCCCAGCACGCCCGAGGACGGCGAGTTCTTCTTTCATTGCGAGGACGCGCCTTTTCTTGATCCGGACGAGGTGCTGAAGACCTATGCGGACTGGCGGGACGCTTCGCTCTGGCCCACGACGCAGCCGGTAGAAGAACGCATCCGGCACACTGCCGGCAAGCAGGAAGACCCTACTGAAAAGCGTGGAATCATCGGCGCGTTCTGTCGGGCGCATACCATTACCGATGTGCTGACTCATATTCTCCCCGACCGATATACGCCGACGGAACAGGACGATCGTTACACATATATCGGCGGCAGTACCACGGGCGGACTGGTGGTCTACGACGACAAGTACGCCTTTTCTCATCACGCCACCGATCCCGCAGGCGGTAAGCTGTGCAACGCCTTTGATCTGGTGCGCTGGCATCTGTTCACGCCGGGCGGCACCGCGCCGGACGGTTCTTCAGTGGGCGACGAAAAGAATTCCATCAGGCGGATGCAGGATTATGCCGCGCAGGATGAAGCAACGAAACGCCAGCTGGCTGAGGAGCGCAGCGCGCAGGCCATGGAGGAATTCGGCGATCTGGATGCTGAAAACAATGCTTCCGTTTCATCGGGCAATGCGTCAGATGAAAACTGGCAGGATGCACTGGAGATCGACAAGCAGGGGCGCGTGAAGGATACCCTCGGCAATCTCGCTCTCATTCTGCGCAATGATCCCAAGCTGAAGGACATCGCCTACAATATCCATCGCAGCGGCATCGACATCCGCAGGGATGCGGATGGCAAAACCACGCTTCCCTGGACGCAGCTGAAGCCCGGCTGGAACGAATCCGACCTGGGCGCAATCCAGATCTATCTGGAACGGATTTACAACCTGTACACCCCCAGCAAGCTGAAAAGCATCCTGCTGGCCATCGCGGCGGAGCGCAGCTATCACCCTGTCCGGGATTACATCGAATCCCTTCCCGCCTGGGACGGCGTCCCCCGGGTGGACACGCTGTTCATCGATTATCTGGGCAGCCCGGATACGCTGTACATCCGCGCCATCGCCAGAAAGATGATGGTCGCCGCCGTAGCGCGCATCTATGAGCCGGGAATCAAGTTCGACAGCGTGGTGGTGCTGAACGGGCCGCAGGGCATGGGCAAGAGCTCCTTTTTTGCCAAACTGGGCGGCAAGTGGTTCTCTGACAGCCTGACCATCAGCGACATGAAGGACAAGGCCGCGCCGGAGAAGCTGCAGGGCTACTGGATTCTGGAATTGGGCGAGCTGGCGGGGCTGAAAAAGATGGATGTAGAAACCGTCAAGGCGTTCATCACCCGACAGGATGACAAGTTCCGGCATTCTTACGGCTACAGCGTGGAGGATCATCCCCGTCAGTGCATCATCGTGGGCAGCACGAACAACGGCGACGGTTTTCTGCGTGACGTAACCGGCAACCGCCGCTTCTGGCCGGTGACCTGCACAGCCAATTCGCCGCATCGTCCGTGGGAAGTGGAGAGCGTCGTACCGCAGCTGTGGGCGGAAGCCTGGCAGCTGTATAAGAACGGCGAAAAGTTGTTCCTGACGCCCGAGGAAGAAAAACAGGCGGAAATGGAACAGACAGCTGCGCTGGAGAGCGACGTCCGCGAGGGCATGATCGCGGAATATCTGAACACGCTGCTGCCGGAGGACTGGGATAAGATGGATCTGGCGGAGCGACGGGGCTTTCTGCGCGGAGATCAGTTCACAGGCGGCAATCGTACGGGAGCCATCCAGCGCACGACCGTCTGCGCCGTAGAGATCTGGGCGGAGTGCTTTGGGAAAGACCCTTCCACGATCAAGCGCTCGGACACTTACGATATCTTCGGTATGCTGATGAAAATCGGCGGCTGGGAGAAGTACAGCGGGAACATGAACGGACTGCTGCGCCGTCCGCCTTATGGACCGCAAAGGTGCTATGTGCGAAAATGATTTGAACAGCTTGCCGCAAAAGGTCTACCCGTCTACAGATCGTGGGAGCATTTCACTCGGGACTGTGTTTACGATGAGACGTAACTTAGTGTAACGAAGTCCGATAATTACGCCTGTGGGCGTAACGGTAAAACATGGTTACGGTGTTCGTTTCAGTCCGTTTACAGGTCTATATAATAGGAAAGGATTCATTGCTGTAACGTGTAAACTCAATTCTATATAGAGTATTTGAAAAAAGAGGGATAAAGGAGAAAATGAGCGCGTATATGCCCGAATGCCTGTACGCGCGCGCGGGAGAATACAACGCAACGTTTCAGGATCTGACGCTGTAAGGCTGGCAGTTTCAGGGTAGCGGCATTTTTGCCGTTGACCCTTTTACCGTCAGCCTTTCTTTTGCCCGTTTTCTCCCCTGATTTCTCATGAGCCTGCAAAGTGTGGAATGCTAACGCCAAAGTTTGCTACCGCATAAGGTATCTGCTCAGTACTTCTATAAGTGATCAGTCTATCAGTCGCCGGCACATTGTCCGGCGCAGGAAGGAGGTTCATTTTGCCGGGTGAAAAGGATCTGCACCCGTATCAGAAGTTCTGCGTGGACTTTCTGGAGGAGAAGCCGCAGTGCGCTTTATTTCTGGACTGCGGCCTCGGAAAAACCATCATCACGCTCACGGCCATCTCGCATCTGCTGTACGACAGCTACGAGGTGAGCCGTGTTTTAATTATCGCCCCGCTTAGAGTAGCACGGGATACCTGGATCGGCGAACTGTCCAAGTGGGAGCACCTGAAAGGGCTGCGGATGGAACGCATTCTTGGAACACCCAGGGAACGCGTCGCCGCGCTGTCCCGCAAGGCGGAACTGTACGTCATCAACCGGGAGAACGTGGAATGGCTGGTCAAACACTACGCCGGGCGCAGGTTGCCCTTCGATATGCTGGTGATCGACGAGCTTTCGTCCTTCAAAAACAGCCGGGCGAAACGCTTTCTGGCGCTGAAGAAGGTGCTGGGACAGTTCAGCCGCGTGGTAGGACTTACCGGCACGCCTGCTCCCAACGGACTGGAGGATCTGTGGCCGCAGGTGTTTTTGCTGGATCGGGGGCAGCGGCTGGGCAGAACCATGCGCAGCTACCTCGATCTCTATTTCACTACGCCCAACAGCTGGCTGCCCTACAAGCACGAACTGAAGCCCGGCGCGGAGGAACAGATTTACAAAAAGCTGAGCGACGTCTGCGTGTCCATGCGGGCGGCAGACCATCTGCAGATGCCGGAGCGCATTGACAACGTGGTGGAGCTGACGCTCTCGCCCCGGGAGGAAAAGCTGTACCGGCAGATGGAGCGGGACATGCTGCTTCCATACGCAGATGGCGATGTGCTGGCGCTGAACGCCGCCACGCTGGCGGGCAAGCTGCTGCAGCTGTCCAACGGCGCAGTGTACGATGAGTTCCACAACATCCGCGTGATTCACGATAAAAAGCTGGACGCTTTGGAAGATCTCATCGAAGCCGCCAACGGCAAGCCTGTGCTGGTGATGTACGCCTACCAGCATGATCTGACACGCATTCAGCAGCGTTTCGGGAAGCACAGCCCGGAGAATCCCACCGGCGTTCGAGAGCTGAAGACCTCCGCCGATCTGGAGGATTGGAACGCAGGAAAGATTGCGGTCGCCGTCACTCAGCCCGCATCCACCGGCCACGGCTTGAACCTTCAGCACGGCGGCAGCACCATCGTGTGGTTCGGTCTGAACTGGTCGTTGGAATTATACGAACAGGCCAACGCCCGCCTGTGGCGGCAGGGGCAGAAGGAGACGGTGGTCGTTCACCATCTGGTGGTGAAGGGCACCATGGATGAACAGGTCATGCGGGCGCTGCATGAGAAAGCGGCGGATCAGAACGCGCTGCTGGCGGCGGTCAAAGCGCGCATTCAGGAGGTGAAGTGAAATGCTGGAAAGAGATATAGTGACAGCCATCAGGAAGTACCTCGCGTCGCTGGGCAGCGACGTTTTCTTTTGGAAAGAGCATGGGAGTGTATATGGGACGAACGGCTTGCCGGACATCATCTGCTGCTACAAAGGGCGCTTCCTGGGACTGGAGTGCAAGCTCCCCAGCGGCAGACTGACGGAGCCGCAGAAGCGCGCCATTGAGCAGATCAACCGCGCGGGCGGTTTTGCCTGCCGTGTGGAGAGCGTGGAGGACGTAAAGCGCGTGATTGCGCGTGTGGATTTGGAAAGGAGAGATACAAATGACTGAACAGAAAGTGTATGAACTGACTGTAGACCCCGAGTTCCGGGATCTGATTCCCCCGCTGAACGAGGAAGAATTGAAGCTGCTGGAGGAGAGCATCGTGGCGGACGGCTGCGAATCGCCGCTCATCGTGTGGAACGGTGTGATTGTGGACGGGCATAACCGCTACGCCATCTGCCGGAAGCATGGGATCCCGTTTTCCATTCAGGAGAAGAATTTCAGCAGCCGTGACGACGCCATGCTGTGGATGCTGCGTAACCAGCTGGGGCGGCGAAATCTGAATAGCTATCAGCGGGTGGAACTGGTACTCAAATTTGAGCCTTTGGTAAAGAACGCAGCAGAGCAGAGAATGCTGGCAGGAAAAGCGGCAAACCCTGTGCCAACATTGGCACAGGGTCAGACCAAAGGCAGAACGCGAGATCATCTGAGCGAGGCGGCGGGAGTCTCACACGGTACTTTTGCGAAAGCCAAAAAGCTGGTTCATTCGGCGGATGAAGAGACAAAGCGAGAGCTGCGCGCCGGAAAGGTTACGGTAAACCGTGCCTACACTGAGCTGCTGGAAAAGGAGCATGAGGGCGAAACCAAAATCTGTGAGCGCTGCAAACAGGAAAAGCCTCTGTCGGCCTTCTCGATCCCGTCCAATCGCCGCAGCTTTTCTTCGGTGTGCAGGGACTGCGAAAAGGAGATCAGTGCCGTAGCGAAGAGCGCGGCGGAAGCTGCTGCAAAACCGGCGGACACTGCTGCAAGCTCCGAACCGCCCTGTCCCATTCCCGGCATGGTAATGCACAACGGCGCGCCGATCCATGTAGAAAGGCCGCTGCCCGATACTCCCGAGATGTTCCGGTATGTGGCAGACCTGGTGAAGAGCTGCTGCGATTCCTATGTGATCGGCCTGACCTCGGCCATGCGCCGCTATTCCAGCGGCATGGGCAGCGAGGAGCATAACGCCCAGATTCTGGAGATGGTGCGCCGCACCAATGCACAGGTACTGACGATTCTGAACGAACGAATGAAGGAGCAATGATCATGAGCAGAAAGAATAAAAACGGCGGCCGCAGGAACTATTCTCCCAGAACCTACAGCCGGGACTTTCTTAAGCCCACGCCCATTGAACGGGCGATTCAGGAGGCGAACAAGCCCGCTTCCCCGCAGGCCGTGGCCGTCAGCGACCGCATCGCCTGCGACGACAAGTGCAGCTACGAATACAAGCGGATGCCCGCCGCGTGGCTGGAAACGGATTTCAGCTATCAGCGAAAGATCGATTCCGCCCGGGTGGAGCGCATCGTGAACAGCTTCGATCCGCGCCTGGCCAACGAGGTGAAGGTCAGCTTCCGGGATGGAAAGTTCTATGTGTTCGACGGCGCGCATACCCTCAGCGCTCTCAAGCGGATTCACGGAGAGGATTCCTTCATGGTGGACTGCAAGGTATATTACGGCCTGTCCTACGAGGATGAGGCCTATTTGTTTGCGCTGCAGAGCGGCGAGTCCAGGGACGTAGCCTTCAATACCCGGCTCCGGGCGCTGATGATCTCCGGCAGTCAGGAGGCGACGGATTTCAGAGCGCATACGGCGCAGGCAGGTTTTCAGCTGGCGGACGGCGCGGGCAGCGCGACGAAGAACACCATCGCCGCCATTGCCAAGGCGTACCGCCTGTACAAAGAGTACGGCCCGGAGCAGTACGTTCAGATTCTGCAGCTGATCGCCGATACCTGGAACGGCGCGGCGTGGAGCGTGACGGGCTATCTGCTGGGCGGCGTGGCCGTCTTTCTGCGGGAGTACGGCGAAGAGTACAGCCGAGGTCGTTTTATCAAACGCCTGCGCAGCGCGACCTATGAAACCCTTCGTGACGAAGCCCGCCGCCAGCAGCGCGGCTCCTCGGATGTGGCGCATGCCCTGGCGATTGTGAAGCTGTACAACCTGACGGGCGGTCGCGGCACGGTAGATCCCCGCAGGCTGACGGTGCTGGATTGAGGAGCACGGATATGAACGAGAGATGTTTTGCCCATAGGCGCAACGGAAAATGCGTCGCCCTGACGGGAGAGCAGTGCGCGGGCTACGCGGTCTGCTCATTCTACAAGCCGATTTGGAAGCATGCGCAGGATGTAGCCAGAGTCAATCAGCGTTTGAACCGGCTGCCGATTCAAAAGCAGCGGGCCATTGCAGAAAAGTACCATAACGGCGAGATGCCGTGGAAGGGAGAAAATGAATGACGGCCCGAGAGTATCTCACCCAGGCGCGAATGATCGACTCACGTATCAACAGCAAACTCATGGAGCTGCAGCGAGCGCGGGAACTGGCGACCAAGGCTACCGGACTGGTATCGGATATGCCGCGGAATCCTTCTCCCGATTTGCAGCAGATGGAAAGCCGCGTTGTGAAAATCGTAGATTTGGAACGGGAGATCAATGCGGAGATTGACGAGCTGGTGGATCTGAAAAGGGACATTCGGGAGCTGATCGCGCAGATTCGAAAGCCGGAGTACCGGACGCTTCTGGAACTGCGATACCTTGGATTCAGGACATGGGACGCCATTGCCGAAGAGATGGGTTTTGAGCCGAGAACCATCTATCGCTTTCATAGCAACGCCCTGCGGGTTGTTGAGCGGCTCATGCGCGCCGAGAAAAATTCCTGAGATTTTTTCTCCCAAAGCGCAAAATGTCATTGTTTGTCAGTATCCACCTGTGTTATGATGTATGCTGTCAAAATCAGATGAACACCAAAGAGCAACTCAATTCAGGAGCAGTGCGGGCAGATGTCCGGCTGCTCCTTTTCATTGGAGGAAAGGATATGAACGAAACGCATCAGGCCAGAGCGCCCACCGTCCCGCGCACGGGGCGGCCCAACCGGGAACCGCTGGATGCGGACGAGGTGATATCCTACGCCCTTGTACTGGCCGGTGATCTGGGCGTCTCCATTCCAAAGCGCAAAAGGCTGCATCGGATGCTGCAACGGAGGATACCCATTCCCCAGATATATCAGGGCGCGGATTACCGGCTGTGGATCGACCGATACTACATCGCCGCCCAGCGTCTTGCGGATGAAAGTATTCGCTACGCCTACCTGACCCGGATCCACATTCACAGCGAGCTGCTGGCGAACAGAAGTTCAATTCGAAAAAATGGATTCGCCCTTCTGGATTCAGAAGCATTGGCGGAGTTTGCCGCCGCGCGCCGCGCCATGGAGCGCTATCAGACGGATTATGCCCTGCGCCTTTCCTGCCCCACGGAGGGCGGCAGGGCGCGGCTTAATCTGGATGCGGCATGGAGCTGCGCGTGAGCGTTCTCCCCGACACAGGGCGAACGCTGCGGCCACAGGGGCAAAGGAAAAGCCGCCGGGCGGCGGCGATTCAAAAGCGTCAGGCCAGCTGGAACCAGATGGTCAGCCAGCCCTCCGGCGTAGGATAGCACAGCTCGGCGGTGGGATTCGCGAAGAATTTCTCCTTTGCGTCCTCAATCATCCGGCAGTAGCGCTCCTCGCCGCAGAGCTGCTTCACATAGCGCATGGTAACGGTCTCGCCTTCCAGCAGGAAGGTCTTTCGAATGGTTCTCCTCATGGACGTTCCTCCGTTTCGGTTCGGTGGGGTGCGCCTCCATTGCGGAAGGCGCTGCTGCCCTGCAGACTTCGAAGCAGCACGGCGCGGGCGCGCTTGTACTCCGCGCCGATGAACCCCAGCCGCAGCAGGAAACAGCGCATGGCGTATTTCTCGTTGGGCGCGTCCTTCTCGGCGGAAACCGCCCACTTCAGGCGATTCGAAAGCTCCGCCAGCCGCTCAATGAAAAGCGCATAGGCGGCTTGTTCCTCTTCGTCGTCAGTTTGTTCGAACCAGGGAAAAGCGATCTTCCCATCTCGCTCCTCGACAGGCAATTCTGTTGCGTTCAGCGCGTCGCAGAAGAGCCTGTGTCGGGAGGTGATCAGCTTTCGAAGCCGCGCAAGCGCGTCAGGCGAAAGCCTGTCCGCCGGGATGGTCACGGTGAAGCGGCTATCGGGAACCGGTGATTCCTCCGCTGCAGCCTCGCAGGGCGCGTTATCCTCCGTCTCTATTTCGGAGCATACCGTTTCGACGGCGCAGGAGAATCCCCGTTCAGCAAGCGCCGCTGCCAGCCGCTCCGCCGCCGTTTCGTTCAGCGATGGAACCAGGCGAAGCGAAGCGTCGCGCGCCAGACGACCAACGCCGAATTCGTAAGCGAAGGTGGGTGCGCCGCAGTAGCGCGGCTTTTCGTGAAACAGTTCGGACAGCGCTCCAGCCAGCGCCTTGCGGTTGGACTGTGCGTCGGTGCGGATGATGATCATATACATTCCTCCCCGTTGTCTATTTGAGAGCAGTGGCTCCCGCGACGCGCCCCGGCAATGCCGGTTCCATCGGCGCGTTTCGGCTCCTGCCAGAGAGCCATCGTCAGGCGGGACGAACGTTTTCCGGGTACGCGCCGTAGCGGTCGCCGTCGGGAAATTCGATCCACACGGTGTTCGTTGATTTCACTGCTTTCACCACGACGCCGGTGCGGCCGCAGTAGCGTTCGCGATGGCGTTCGATGGCGACGTTGACGAGCGTGACGCGCATCCCCTTGGGGAACTGATCTCGGATATCGGTTTTCTTCATGGTGATAACCTCCCATCGTATTCAGGAGCGTGGCTCCCGCGGGTTTCCCGCGACGCGCCCCGGCAGTGCCGGTTCCATCGGCGCGTTTCGGCTGGGTACCCTCTCCCAGCCATCGTCAGGCGGGTCATTCTTCGTCGCCGGCGTCCTGTTCGCGGAACTCCCGCATGATTTCATAGATTTCCTGCGGGTCGCAGTCGATACCGTCGTACCTGCGAATGTCCTCGGCCAGGGCGATGGCGTCCGAAAGCGTCCAGCCATTGTCCCAGTCCATGTTGTCGTAGAGCTTGCTCAGCAGAAAAGCCGGAAGGTCAAAATCTGAATTCATCATGCACTTCCTCCTCCATTTCAAAGCGTCAGTCGTTGCGAGGCGCCAGCAGGCGGAAGGTTTTGCCTCGCGCCTCAATCTCATAGCCGTAGAGCGCGGGCGTGGTCTCGCCCCAGCTGCTGCGGTTGATACGGGTCACGCGGGTGACGTCCGCGAGCTTGCAGCTCTTCATCCGCGGCTGGCGCTGGACGTACTTCAGCGCCGCGCATTTGAAAGCTTCGGGCAGGTTCTGGCGAACGCTCTCGTGACGCGCTTCCCGGCGCGCGCGGCGCTTTTTCTGAATGGCTCTGCCGGTTTCCGCATCGGTGTAGTAGTTCTCGCCAATCTGGCAGAACTCGATTTCGGAGAGAATCTCCAGTCGATTGTTCCAGATGGTGTTGCCCAGCGTATCGAAGCAGTTCATGCGGATGCGGTCGGTGTTCCGGCCAACGATGAGCCGGACGCCGTCGGGCTTTTCGCCGCGCCCAATGGTGCGGTCCAGCAGCACGCGGATGATTTCATCGCCCCTGTACAGGTCGACATGGGCAATTTCGCCCTGCGAGCCGCCCATGGTGCCGGGGTGGATTTGATAGCTCCGGCCCAGCAGTTCGGTGACTTTCTCAGTGAATGCGCGGTTGATATCGTTCTGGTTCATGATAGTACCTCCTTCTCATTTGGAAGCTGTGGCTCCCGCGACCCCTTGCGGGGTTTCGGCTCCTGCCGCAGAGCCTCGTCAGGCGGGTCAGAGGTACTGGTCGAGGCTGTCGACCATCAGGGGATCGTTCCGGCACCACTCGGCCACCGCGTTCAGCAGCCACTTCTCGAAGGCGGCGTGGGAGTCGAACTCGTCGGCGCAGAAGGCAGTGCGGTCACCGCATTTCATGTAAGATTCCAGGTCGTCGGTGAACACCAGCTTGCCCTCAATTTCAAAGAGCTCGCGGTCGCCGAGGGCTTTCCAGGCGGCGACGGCCACCTTGCAGTAGCCATCGGGCAGACGGGTGATTTTGTACGCACGGGTCATAAACATCCTCCTCTCGATTCAGAAGCTCAGGCGAAGAGCATGACGTAGTCGTGGGCGGCCTGGGCGATGGCGGCGACTTCGGCGGCGGTGGGCGCGACGTACCACTCGGCCCTGCCGCAGTCGACCCAGATGTGCGGGCAGCAGATTCCGGAGCATCCGGCCTTCCGGGGCGCGAAGAAATCGCTGAAGCGGAACCGCAGGCAGTCGATTTTTCCGTCGGCGGTGCTGAGGATAGTGACCTGCAGCGCGTCATACTGGTCGGCCACGCCGCTGGTGACGAATTCCAGCCGGGCGCGGCGGCTGCCGCTGAGGGGAATGAAGCAGACGCGGCCTGCGTAGAGCGCCTTGCAGGATTTGAAAGCGGTGGTTTTGCCGGTGAAACGGCGGAGTTCCTGTTCGAAGAAATTCATGGTGACGCCTCCCTGATTTCAAAGATATTGCGGGCTTCCCGCGACGCTCGGGGCGTTTCGGCCCGGGGCCACCGGGCCATCGTCAGGCGGGCGATTCGGAAGATTACTCTTCTTCCTCTGCGCCTTCGTCAAGGTCGACGTACTCGTCGCTTTCGAAGAGGCAGTGCGGCGCGTAGTCGTTGCCGCCGTATCCGCTTTCGCAGACGTAAACCACGCCGTCCTTTTTCTTGACCGAGGCAACCGCGGTGCAAAGGGGCCAGCTGGGCTGATAGGCCAGTTTCACTTCCGCGTCCTCGTCAAACATCTCCAGAATCTCCATCAGCTCACGTACCGTCATTTTTAAGTCCTCCTCGATTTGAAAGATATTGCGGGCTTCCCGCGACGCTCGGAGCGTTTCGGCCCGGAGCCGCCGGGCCATCGTCAGGCGGGGATATTTCAAAGCATCTCGCAGGCCTCGAAGGCCGCAAATTCCGTATCGTCGGGCAGACCGCCGGTGGCGGCCCAGAGCAGGTCGTGGGCGACGCGCGCCGTCCGCCGATTTCCAAGCCGCGCCGCAGTTCGGGCAAAAGCCAGCGCCTGCCTGCGGCACTCCGTGTTCGATTTGTAACCCATGGCGATTCGGGCGGCGGTGCAGGCGTAGTTCCGGTAGTCCGCGACCTTCCGATTCACCGAGCGGCCGAAGCTGCCCGTTGCGGCCAGTTCTGCCACGCTCAGTTCCAGAGTGCCGGCTCGGTCCGCCGCGGCGGACGCTTCCCGCAGAAGCTCGGCGGTGGTGATGGTTCCCTTCTGGTAGTATGCGACGGCTCTGCCCAACCGGGCGATGGCGGCGTCGGTGCGGCAGCGCAGAGAGGCTGCGCGGCGGAGAGTGGCGTTGGACTTTTCCTTCATGGTGAGATTCCTCCTTGAAAAAAACTGTCCGCCGTGTGTTTCAGCGGCGGATTTCGTGATTCAGTTCTTCGGCCAGAGAGACCAGTTCGTCCGCCTGGTCGCAGGCTTCTTCCAGGGCGTCGTTGGCCTGCTGGAAGGCGTAAAGGATGGAGTCGTCCTCCAGGGCTTCCTCGGGGTCGAGGGCGTCGGCGGCGTTTTGCGCGGCCTCCTGGGCGGCCCGGCAGAGCCAGTAGGCGGCGTCTCCCACCTCCCAGGCGGACGGGTCTTCCGCGAGCAGTTCCCTTGCCGCGACGGCGGCCTGGGCGGCGAGGTTCGCGGCGACGGCGGCCGCGCGGGCTTTTCGGACTTCGAGTTTCATGAGGCAGACCTCCTTGATTGTTTTGCGGGCTTTCCGCGACGCTGGGCGCGTTTCGGCTGGGAGCCCTCCCAGCCATCTTCAGGCGGAGCGGTGGTTAAAGCGGCGGTGCGCGTTTCATCCGGGGTTCCTCCTTTCCTTTTTCCTTTCGGGCTTTCCGCTCGGCGCCGGGCGGAAAGGTTCGGTCGTTGGGGGCACCCAGAGAGCCTTCTCGAGCAGGCGGACTGGGGCGGGGTCGCCGGGGCGGGCGTTTGCGCTGGCGGCGCAAAAACCGGGAGCCGGTCGCGGTCGTTGGGCGGGGCCGCCGCGGGGCGGCCGGGGTTTCGGGGCGGCGGGCTTTTCCCCCGCCGGCAACGCCAGTTTCGCTCTGGTCGGGCAAAAAAGCAAGCCACAAAACGGCGAACAAAAAAAGACTTTCCGTCGCCCAAACGTCGCCGTTTCGTAAAAACTGGCTTTTTCGCGCGTTATAAGGAAGCGCGCCGTTCCGGCCGGCCGCGCGGCCGGAAAAGCCCTGGGCCGGGCAAAGGCGACCGCCGTGGTCGGCTTTCGCGCTTCGCCGTGAAGAAGTCCGGGCGGGGCGGTCGGCTTTGCTACTTCGCCGTGAAGAAGTCCGGGCGGCCCAGTCGGCTTTTGGGCGGCCCCAAGGGGGGATCGAATCTCTGGAAGCCCCTGGCTGGAGACCGCCGCGCAGTTTTGCGCGAAAGTCCGACAAATCCGGGGCCCGGGGTATCCAGCCCAAAACGTAATTCAGCCGCTGAAAATGCGGCTGTTTTCATATTGCAGAGAAGGAGATTATTTCATGAACACCAGCATGAACATTCAACGAATTGGCGTCGACCGCCTGAAGCCCGCGAAATACAATCCCCGCAAAGATTTAAAGCCCGGCGATCCGGCCTATGAAAAAATCAAACGCAGCCTGCATGAGTTTGGCTATGTGGATCCTGTCATCTGGAACGAGGTCACGGGCAATATCGTGGGTGGCCATCAGCGCTACAAAGTGCTGACGGCGGAAGGCGCGACGGAGATCGACTGCGTGGTCGTTCACATCGAAAACCCGCAGGAAGAAAAGGCACTGAACATCGCGCTCAATAAGGCGGTCGGCGAATGGGAGCCGGTCGCCCTGGCGGATCTGCTCAATGATCTGAAACTCAGCGGCTATGACGTGGATGCCACCGGCTTCGACGCGGCGGAAATCGACGATCTGTTCAGCAGGGTTCACGATAAGGACGTTAAAGAAGATGATTTTGACGTTGGAGCGGAATTAAAACAGCCCTGTTTCAGCAGAATGGGCGACGTGTGGCATTTGGGCAGGCATACCGTCATCTGCGGCGATACGACCCTGCCGGAAACCTTCGAGCGACTGCTCGGTGATGCCAAGGTCAATCTGGTCTGTACGGACGCACCCTATTTTGTGGAGCTGAAAAACAAGTCCGGCACCATTGCCAACGACGACCTGAACGACAAACAGGCCTATGAATTTCTCATGAAATGCTTCACGAATTTCAAGAATGCCATGGCGAAGGATGCATCCATCTATGAGTTTTATGCCACGATGAAGACGCGCGTTTTTTACGACGCCTTTGAGGATGCGGGCTTCAAGGTGGGCGCGGGGCTGGTCTGGAAAAAGCCGAGAGCGCCGCTGATGCGCACCGACTGGAAATTCAATATGGAGCCAATCATCTGGGGCTGGCGGAAGGACGGCAAGCATATCTGGTACGGCGATCAGAAACAGACCAGCGTGTTCGAGTTTGATGGGATCAGGGACTCTGAAAAAGAAGGCTTCGGCCACCCCTCCTCAAAGCCCGTGCCGCTGATCGCCTATCTGATCAAACAATGCACGCAGACCAACGGGCTGGTGCTGGACGGCTTTCTCGGTTCCGCTTCTACGCTCATTGCCTGCGAGGAGATCAACCGCTCCTGTTTTGGTGTGGAAATCGAGCCAAAATTCGTAGACGTAGCGGTGAAACGCTATGTTCATTATCGCAACAGTCAGACGGAAGATGTTTATCTGATGCGCGATGGTCAGCGGATGTCGTTTGAAGAAGCAATGACTGAAATGCAGGAATCGGCGAATGGCGAGTAATGTTCAATACCATTTTGAAAACGGAATCGGCTACGGTAAGCTTCCGGACGGTACGACTTTTGTGTTTGACGAAGAATGCTTCGACAGAATCCGCCCTGTTAAGTGGTATATCAGCCTGCAGGGCGGAACCAATCCAAGGCCTTATCTCATCGACAGATCGGGGAGAAAGATGCACACTTATCTGATTCGATGCCCCAAAGGATACGAGGTCGATCATATCAGTCTGGATACGCTGGACAATCGAAAGAGTAATCTTCGAATCTGCACGCATCAGCAGAATCAGTGCAATCAACCGCTGCAGTGCAACAATACCTCGGGAGTATCCGGCGTCAGCTTTTATGCGCCTCGCGGAAAATATCGTGCGCGTATTAAAATCGGTCAGCACGATATCCACCTGGGGTATTATTCCAGCTTTGCCGAAGCTGTTCAAGCCAGAAATGTCGGAATGGAATGTATGTTTGGCGAGTATGGCCGCTACAACGACGCAGCGCCGGAACCGGCGTGGATACGAACGAAAGCAACAGAACAGTGCAGACGCTTTGCTGAGTTATCGCTTTGCAAGGCGTTTCGCTTATGCGGCAAATCGCAGAAGGGAGGCGATTCTCATGGCGATGGCAGGAAGAAAGCCGAAGCCCACGGCGCTGAAGGTGCTGGAAGGCGACCGGGGCAAGGGGCGGCGGCCGATCAACGAGCATGAGCCGATTCCGCCCAGGGGCGGCATAAAGTGCCCATCGTGGCTGCTCCCCGAAGCGAAAAAAGAATGGAAACGGCTGGCGGCCTCGCTGGAAGCCATGGGCGTGCTGACCATGGCCGACCTGACCGCCTTCGCCGGGTACTGCCAGGCGTATGCCCGGTGGCGCGAAGCTGAAGATTTCATTACCCAGCACGGCTCCATCTTCAAAACGCCATCCGGGTATGTGCAGCAGGTGCCGCAGGTATCCATTGCCCAGCAGAACCTGAAAATCATGCAGTCCTTCGCCACGGAATTCGGTCTGACCCCGGCCTGCCGCGCCCGCATTGTTGCCAGCGGCGGCGCGGCGGAAAGCGACGACGATCCCATGACGCGGCTGCTGAAGGGCGGGTGGCAGGACGATGTTTGACGAGAAGAAAGCGCGGCGCGTCATCCGCTTTATTGAATGCCTGAAGCACACGAAGGGCGAATTTCACGGAAAACCCTTCAAGCTGCTGCCATGGCAGGAGAAGATCATCCGCGACGTATTCGGCACGGTGCGGGAGGAAGATCCTTCCATGCGGCAGTACAATCAGGTGTATATCGAGATCGGCAAGAAAAACGGAAAATCCGAACTGGGCGCGGCGCTGGCGCTCAATATGCTCATTAACGACGATGAATGGAAGGCGGAGGTTTACTCCTGCGCCAGCGACCGTCAGCAGGCGGCCATCGTGTTTGACGTGGCGGTCGATATGGTCAGACAAAACCCAACGCTAAGCAAGCTGATCAAGATCATTCCCTCTACCAAGCGCATGGTCTATCAACCCACAGGCAGTATTTATCAGGTGCTTTCCTCGGAAATAGCGACTAAGCACGGTCTGAACGTTTCAGCCTGCATCTTTGATGAGCTCCACACACAGCCCACGAGAGCCTTGTATGACGTGATGACTCAGGGCAGCGGCGACGCCAGAAAACAGCCGCTCTGGTTTTTTCTGACCACGGCTGGTATAGACCGCAATTCTGTCTGCTGGGAAGTACATCAGAAGGCACTGGATATTCTGGAAGGGCGCAAGCACGATCCGCGCTTTTACCCCGTAGTCTATGGCCTTCCCGACGACGCGGACTGGCAGGACGAACAGAACTGGTACAAGTGCAATCCGTCGCTGGGCTATACGATCACCATCGATAAAGTGAGGGACGCCTATCATAAGGCGCTGGAAACGCCCGCGGATGAGAATATGTTCCGTCAATTGAGGCTGAACCAGTGGGTCAAGCAGAGCATCCGCTGGATGCCCATGGACAAATGGGACGAATGCGGCGGCGTTGTCGACCCGTACCAACTGGAAGGGCGCGCCTGCTACGCGGGACTCGACCTTTCTTCCACCTCCGACCTGACGACGCTGGTGCTGGTTTTTCCGCCGAGAGATGAAAACGAAGCCTATATGGTGCTGCCCTTTTTCTGGCTGCCTGAAGATACGCTTGTATTGCGCGTCCGGCGGGATCACGTGATGTACGATCAGTGGGAACGACAGGGCTTCATTCAGACCACCGAAGGGAATGTCGTTCACTACGGCGCCATTGAGAAATTCATTTGCGAACTGGGCGAACGCTATAACATCCGGGAAATCGCCTATGACCGCTGGAACGCCACGATGATGGTTCAGGCTCTGGAGGACGACGGTTTTACGATGATCCCCTTCGGACAGGGCTTCCGCGACATGTCGCCTCCGACGAAAGAACTGATGCGCATTGTGCTGGAACACCGGCTCAATCATGGCGGACATCCTGTACTGCGCTGGAATTTCGATAACGCTTACGTGCGTACCGATCCTGCCGGCAATCTGAAGCTGGATAAGGAAAAGTCCACGGAGAAGATCGACGGCGCGGTAGCGCTGGTCATGGCGCTGGATCGGGCGATGAATAATCAGAACGGCGGAAATTCCGTGTACAACGACCGCGGCTTGTTGCTGCTGTGACCAGGACAAGGAGATTATAAATGCCCAAAACACCCAAGCGTCCCTGCCGTTACTCCGGCTGTCCCAATCTCTGCGAGAAGGGAATTTACTGCGAGGAGCATCGAAAAGAATGGAGCCATGACGCCATTCGCGGCGGAGCGGCTGCCCGTGGTTATGACGCACACTGGCGAAAGACGCGGAAGGCGTTTCTGGTTCGTCATCCGCTGTGCGCCGAATGCCTGAAAAATGGTGCGCTGACGCCAGCAACCGTGGTCGACCATATCGTACCCCATCGCGGCGATCATGCGCTTTTCTGGGATGAACAAAACTGGCAGCCGCTGTGCAAAAGCTGTCATGACAAGAAAACAGGCGGCGGCCTGTAAGCAAACCACAGGAGGACTCCATGAAAAATCCATTTACTCGCCTGTTCCGCGCCCGGGACAAGCCCGGCGCGACGGATTCGGTCAGCTCCGCACCCACGTTCTATTTTAGTTCCAGCGCGGCGGGCAAATCGGTCACGGCGAGCACCGCCATTCAGATGAGTACGGTCTATGCCTGTGTGCGGGTCATCGCTGAAACCATCGCCAGCCTGCCGCTGCACGTGTATCAGAATCAGGGCGAAGGCAGTGTCAAGGCGCTGGAACATCCTCTGTATCCGATTCTGCACGACGAACCCAACAGCGAGATGACCTCCTTTGTCTGGCGGGAGACGATACTTGCGCATCTGCTGCTCTGGGGCAACGCCTATTGCCAGATCATCCGCAGCGGCCGGAGTCAGATCCTCGGATTGTATCCGCTGCTGCCGGATCGCATGGAGGTTGACCGGGACAGCGCGGGCACGCTGACCTACACCTATTCTGCAAATGGCGGACAGACGGTGAAAATGCGCCCGGAAGATGTGCTGCACATTCCGGGACTGGGCTTTGACGGGATTATGGGTTACAGCCCCATCGCCCTCGAAAAGAATGCCATCGGGCTGGGGCTGGCGGCTGAAGAGTACGGCAGCAAGTTTTTCTCCAACGGCGCGCGCCCCAGCGGTATCCTGACGCACCCCAATACGGTGAAGGATCCGAAAAAGCTGCGGGACAGCTGGAACGCCGCTTACGGCGGCTCGAACAATTCCGGGCGTGTGGCAGTTTTAGAGGAAAATATGTCCTATACGCCCATCTCCATGCCGAACTCGGAAGCGCAGTTTCTGGAAACGCGCAAGTTTCAGGTGTCGGAGATCTGCCGTATTTACCGCGTTCCTCCCCATATGGTGGGCGATCTGGAACACGCTACGTTTTCGAACATCGAGCACCAGTCCATTTCATTCGCCGTACACACCATTCGCCCCTGGGTCGTTCGGCTGGAGCAGGCCATGAACCGCGCGCTCTTTTCCGACAAGGAGAAGGGCGTTTATTATGTCCGCTTCAACATGGACGGTCTCATGCGGGGCGATTACAAATCCCGCATGGAGGGCTATGCCATCGGAAGGCAAAACGGATGGCTGTCCACCAATGATATCCGTGATCTTGAAAATATGAATCCTGTACCGGATGAAGACGGAGGAAACGCGCTTCTGGTGAACGGGAACATGGTTTCCGTACGCAGAGCAATGAACGCCGCGCCGGAAAATTCGGTACAGGAAGGCACTACGGAGGATTCGACTTGAACAGAAAAATGACACTGGGCAGCCTTTTTGACGGCATCGGCGGGTTTCCCTTGGCCGGGAAAATGGCGGGGATCACGCCTGTATGGGCTTCGGAGATCGAGCCGTTTCCCATCCGCGTGACAGAAAAACGGCTGCCCGAAATGAAACACTATGGAGACGTGCACGGGCTGAAGGGTGGTGATCTTGGGGCTGTGGACGTAATTACGTTCGGTAGCCCCTGTTAGTCAGGATCTCAGCATCGCTGGCAAGCGCTCCGGTTTGGACGGTAGCCGTTCCAGTCTCTTCTTCGAAGCCGTGCGCATTATTACTGAAATGAGGAAAAGTACGAATGGAAAATATCCAAGATGGGCGGTGTGGGAAAACGTGCCAGCCGTGCTGTCCTCTCAGCATGGGCAGGATTTCCGCCGCGTCCTTGAAAGCCTCGTCCGCATCAAAGACCCCGCGGCAGATGTTCCTCTGCCGGAAAGCGGGCGCTGGCTGCACGCGGGCGAAATCCTGGGCGACGGTTATTCTCTCGCCTGGCGCGTCCTCGACGCAGCGCAGGGTTGGGGCGTCGCACAGAGACGGAAGCGTATATTTGCTGTCCTCGATCTTGATGGACAATGTGCCGGAAAGGTTCTCTTTGAGTCCGAAGGCGTGTCAGGGTATACTCCGCCGGGCGGAGAAGCGCGGAAAGGAGCTGCCCCAGGTGCTGAAAGCGGCGCTGGAGCGGCAGGCGAACGCGTAAGCGCCGGAGGCTTCTGCACGGAACACAGCGCGGACAGCCGTGGCGTCGGCTATGAGGATGAGCGTGCGCCCACGCTTCGAGCGGGCGTTGTTCCCGGTGTGGCGATTGACTTCAATCCTACTGACAGCCGCATTCGGCTGAAAGAAGAAGACATCTGTCAGACGCTGTGTTCACGCATGGGCACGGGCGGGAATCAGGTTCCGCTGGTATTCGGCATTTCATCTGACCAGAGTCACGCCATGCTGTCGGAGAATCCGCATGCAGGTATCTACGAAGCGGATACCAGCCGGACGCTGGACTGCAGCGGCGGCGCACCGGCATGCAATCAGGGCGGGATGCTCGTTGTTGCGCCGGCAGAAAACCCCTGCTATTGCATTCAGGGTTCCATGATCGGACGCAAAGAGCAGAACGGCCCGCAGGGCGACGGCGTCAACCGGGAAGTGGCGTTTACGCTGGATACGGTAGATCGTCATGCCGTATACGCCATGACCACGGGTTCTTTCACCCAGCTGGACGAGGAAAAATCCCCGCCGCTCATGGCGCGGGACTACAAGGATCCGCCTGTGGTCGGAAAGGATGAACCGGCCTACGCGCTGGATCGCGCCTGTTTTTCTGCCGGTCAGAACGCGCAGTACAACATGAATATTGGTGAAGAAAAAGCGCCCACGCTGGTGGCAGAAGGGCCCAGCGCCGTTGCCGCGCCCGCGGCATATCTGGTGCGCAGGCTTACGCCCGGCGAGTGCTGCCGGCTGCAGGGATACCCGGACGGGTGGTGCGAGAGCCTTGAAAGTCCCGCGCCATCCAATAAGGAAGCAGATCGCTGGGAAGCGATCTTCGAGGAATGGCGCACGGCCATGGGCGGAAAGACAAAGCCCAAAACGCGCCGGCAGATCATCCGCTGGCTGCAAAACCCCCATACGGACTCCGCTGAGTACAAGGCATACGGAAACAGCATCGTTGCACAGTGCGCCTTTTTTGTTCTCGCGGGGATCGTGTGGGCAATGGAAGAAGGTGAGAAAAATGAGAACGATTAACCTGAACGGCTACATTGACGAGGATGTCTGGTACGGCGACGAGATCACGCCGGCCATGCTGCACGACGCGCTCTATGGTGAAAACAGCGAGTTTTCCGATGATGTGCGCATCATTCTGAACAGCTATGGCGGCTCGTGCAATGCCGCCGTTCGAATGCACGACGACATCCGCGCCTATCCGGGCAAGGTGCATCTGGTAATCTCGGGCACGGCGGCTTCGGCGGCGACGGTGCTTTCCGCGGCGGCGGACACGTTGGAGATGACGCCGGGCAGCCTGTACATGATCCACGATCCTTCCACCGTCGCCTGGGGCAATGAGCGTGACTTCAGTGAAGCCATCGCGCTGCTGAAGGCCTGCAAGGAGAGCATCCTCAACATCTATTCCCGGCGCAGCCCCATCGACCGCGGCACGCTGGCGGCGATGATGACCGCCACCACCTGGATGGACGCGGGCGCGGCGCTGGCGCAGGGATTTATCGACGGTGTGGCCGACCCGCAGACGTGCCCCATGGATTCTGCCGCAATGCGCACGGTGAATCGGAAGAATGCGGAAGCAAAGGTGCTGCTCTGGCTGGAGCGGCATAACCCGCTCAAACAGGGAAAAATGGTACAAAAGCCCGCTGCGGAAGACAAAACTGCCCCTGAGTTGTCCGTTGCTGATTATCAGAAACAGACATCCCAGAAGGTTCAGACACACGAAAGCCCCGGCGTTCCCGCGGACCAGCTGCGCAGACGGCTGGATCTGATCAAACCCAACGACCGATAATTTGGAGGTACAACATGAGCAAAATTCTTGAAATGCGTCAGAAGCGCGCCGAGGTCTGGGACAAGGCCAGGGCTTTTCTGGATGAGCACACCAACGAAAGCGGCGTGATGAGCGCCGAGGATTCCCAGCAGTACGAGCGCATGGAGCAGGAGGTAGTCGACCTCGGTCACACTATTGAGCGCATGGAGCGCGCGGAGCAGATGGATCGCGAGATGAACGAACCCGTTCGTCAGCCGCTGGCGTCTCGCCCTGAAAAGAGTCCCGGCGGTCGAACCGGCCGCGCGTCGGATGAATACAAGCTGGCCTTCTGGAACATGATCCGCAATCGCGGCGAGCATTTCCAGGTGCGCAACGCCCTTCAGATCGGCACCGATTCAGAGGGCGGTTTTCTTTGCCCGGATGAGTACGAGCACACGCTGGTGCAGGCGCTGACCGAGGAAAACCAGCTGCGCAGCCTGTGCACCATCATCCGCACGGAGTCCGGTGACCGCAAGATCCCCATCGTTGCCAGCCACGGAATCGCCAGCTGGGTGGAGGAAGAAGGCCAGATCCCCGAATCCGACGACGCTTTCGGTCAGATTTCCATCGGCGCGCACAAGGTGGCAACCATGATCAAGGTGTCTGACGAACTGCTTCAGGACTCCGTGTTCGACGTGGAAAGCTACATCGCTTCCGAGTTCGCACGCCGCATTGGCGCGGCTGAAGAGGATGCGTTCATCAACGGCAACGGCACGGCGAAGCCCACGGGCCTTCTGCACAGCGTAAATGGTGCGGCCACCGGCGTAACTACGGCCGGCGCGGCGATCACGGCGGACGAGATCATCGACCTGATCCATTCCGTGAAGTCCGGCTATCGCAAAAAGGCGGTTTTCCTACTGAACGACAGCACGGTCAAAGCCCTTCGCAAACTGAAGGACGGCAGCGGTCAGTATCTCTGGCAGCCCGGCCTGAAGGAAGGTCAGCCGGATAAGCTGCTCAGCTATCGTCTGGTGACCTCGGCCTACATGCCTGAAGTGGCCAGCGGTGCGAAGCCCGTGCTGTTCGGTGATTTCTCGTCCTACTGGATCGCGGATCGCCAGGGCCGCTCCTTCCAGCGCCTCAACGAGCTGTACGCGGCGACGGGTCAGATCGGCTTCCGCGCGACCCAGCGCGTGGACGGTCGTCTGGTGCAGAGCGAAGGCCTGAAGTGCCTCGCCATGAAGGCGTAAGAAGCGGAGGGAAAAAGTCATGATGAAAGCTGAACCCGTTGCGGACGTTACCCGCAACACCCACAACTATTTTGCTCAAGGCGGAAATGAACTGGTCATTGGCGGGAAGCTCACCTTCCTGCCTGGCGCGACAATTGAGGGCGGCGACGATCTGTTCGGTCAGTCGGAACCGGCTTCGCAGATTGCCTATATTGCCGATAGCGAAGCGACCACCATTGCCGCGCTGAAAGATGATTTCAATGCCCTGCTGGCGGCGCTGCGCAGCTGCGGCCTGATGGTCACCGGCAAGTGAGGCGGCGTCAATGATCGTTACCGTGGATGAGGTAAAAACCCATCTCCGCATCCAATATGACGAAGAGGACGCCTATCTGACCAGCCTGATCGCGCAGGCGCAGGTCGCGGCGGAGGATTATTGTCGGACGCAGTTTTCCGATCCCGCGCCTGAACCTGTGCGGCTGGCGGTTCTGCTCATGGTGGGCTTCTACTATGAGAACCGGGATATTCCCGACATGACCACCTACAAGGCCATGCGCATGGCGTTTGACAGCCTGCTGTATCCCTATCGCGATCTTGAGAAGATGTTTTGAGACGAGAAACAAGGCACAGCATATTGTGGATAAAGCTGTGGAACATGTGAATATGTTGTGCTTCCACAAAGGAGGTGACGGCTCGTGCGCGGTTATAAAAACTTTGAGGGCACGCCCCACCCCGGGGATCTGTGTCATCTGGTGGAGATCGGCTATACCGAAAACGCCATCAACGAAAACGGCTATCCCGAGCCGAAGGATGTGGTGCTCTGCCGCGTATGGGCCAGTGCCGTCGACGCAGGCAACCAGCACTATCGGGCTGCGGATGTGATGAACACCGAGCAGGTCGTCAACTTCACCATCCGCTATCGCAGGGACGTGAAGCCCGGCATGTGGGTGAAATTTCAGGATGAGAAGTGGATCATTTCCACGCTGGGCGAGTATTCGTTCAAAAGAACCTACCTCGGACTGAAGGCTTCCATTGCGAAGGGAGTGAGCGGGTAATGCGTCAGGTACAGGAAGCGCTCAAGAACATCGGCATCCCCGTCATCGCCGGCATCTGGCGCGCCACGTCCGAAAACCAGAATCCGCCGCTGCAATATGTGGTCTATTCCAGCACCACCACAGAGACGGCATTTCAGGACGACCGTCCTGCGGGATACCGCACCTACATCTATCTGAACCTGTGGAGCGATATCGACCCCACCAACATGGCGAATCGCATCCGGCAGGCGATGTACGACGCGGATTTCTGGATGCTGGAAGAGAGCGATAAGGGGTACAATCAGCCAGCCTACGACCCGGCCACGCGCACTTACACCGTGCAGTGGACATGGGTTTACTGGCAGGATGCGCCGCTGGGAGGTGATCCCCATGCCAATGGAACTGCAGGGCTTTGACAACCTGAAGGATGACCTGACCAACATGGCGTCCAATCTGGAGTTCGGCGCGGGCGTGAACCGCGCACTGCAGGAGGGTGCAAAGCCCATCGAAGAGCAGATGCTCCACAACGCCGCTTCCGATCCTCAAATTATCACCGGCGCGCTGCACGATTCCATTCGCACCCACAGTGCCCGCAAATCCCGCAGCGGTGGCAAGTACATCACCATCGGCGTGAAGCATTCCGAAAAGGGCGCGTACTATGCCAATCCAGTCGAGAAAGGCCACGGCGGCCCTGCGCCCGCTCCGGCGCATCCCTTCGTGCGCCCGGCCTTTGATGTGCGAAAGGACGAGGCGTACCAGATCATGAAAAAGATTCTCAAGGATGAATTACTGAAATGAGGTCTTTGTATGAGGAGAATCAGAGATGGAACTGTATGAACTTCGTCAGCGGCAGAGTCTTCCACTGGAAGCGAAAATCACGATGAGCCTACAGCGCATCCGCGAATGGCATGAGCATTGGGACGGGCAGGTCTACGTTTCCTTTTCAGGAGGGAAGGATTCCAGTGTGCTGCTGCATTTGGTGCGTTCGCTGTACCCGGAGGTGCCGGCAGCTTTTGTGGACACCGGGCTGGAATTTCCTGCGATTCGCAGTTTCGTCCGTTCTGTGGAGAACGTCATCTGGCTGCGCCCGGAGAAGCGCTTTCAGGAAATCGTGCAGGAATACGGCTATCCCGTGGTCAGCAAGGATATCGCGAGAAGCGTATATTACGCGCGGAAGGGCAGCAACTGGGCATTGCACCGGTTTCAGGGACAGAATCCGGACGGCACGCCGTCCCAATGGTACGCTTCCCGGCAGAAAAAGTGGAAAAAGCTGCTGGACGCGCCGTTTAAAATCAGCGATATGTGCTGTCATTGGATGAAGGAACGCCCGCTGCTGAAGCTGGAAAGGGAGCTAAGACCGTTCATCGGCATTCTTGCGGAGGAGAGCGACCGGCGAACCGCCGCGTATCTGCAGAATGGCTGTAATGCATTCAATGCAAAGAAGCCCAATTCCAAGCCGATGGGTTTCTGGCGAGAACAGGACGTGCTGGAATATATCCGCAAGTACGCAGTTCCCTATGCTCGGGAGATCTATGGCGAGATCGTCGAAAAAGACGACGGCCGCCTGACGACCACGCTCGAAACGCGCACCGGCTGCTATGTTTGTCCATTCGGGCAGAGCTGCCGCCGTCCTAAGGGCACGGAAACGCGCTACCAGCGTTTGAAGCGCCTCTACCCCAAGCAGTATGCCTACTGTATGCGACCACTGGAGGAAAACGGGCTCGGAATGAAGCCCGTTCTTGATTTTTTGGAAATTCCCTACGAATAAGAATAAGGAGGACAACGCTATGCCCAATCCCGCTGCTTCGCCTGCCGTAAGCTCTACGGTGGGCCTTAAAAATATGGTCATCGCGCCGCTGACGGTGGACACCGAAGAGACGCTGACCTACGGCGACCTTCAACTGGTCGCCGGCGCAATCGAAGCGTCCATCACACCCCAGAACGCTGATCCGGACGTGCAGTATTTTGATGATCAGGAAGGCGACGTGCTGTATCCCGACCCTGAACTGTCGTTTAAGACGAAGCTGGCCGATCTGCCCCTGATCATTCAGGAGATGATCTTCGCCAACAAAATCGACTCCAATGGCGTGCTCATCCGCTCTTCCACCGACAAGCCGCCCTATTTCGCGGTGGGCTTCAAAAGCGAAAAGGCGAACCACAAGTTCCGTTATATCTGGCTGTACAAGGTGCGCGCCAAGCCTGTGACCGAAAACTATGCTACGAAGGAAGGCAAGTCCATCACCCGCCAGACCGGCGAAGTCGAATGGACGGCCATTCGCCGCACGCACGACAATCAGTATCAGGCGGTTGCGGACGAGGACGAGAACGGCTTTACTGCAGCGAAGGGCGCGACCTTCCTGCAGAGCGTGTACGAGCCGGTCTTTACAACGGGCGGCTGATCTGTCTTTTTTATCTCTCCGCACAGCACAGCGCTGCGCGGGAATTCCTTCATTTTATATAGGAGGTTCCGGTCATGATTACCTGTACCCTCAAGGATAAGAAATACGCGGTGGATTTCATCTCCGGGCGCGCGCTGCGAGAGATGGAGCCCGCGGCGAAAATGTATGCCCAAATCGTAGCGCTGTCTAACGCTGCGGTCAAGGGTGAAGAGATTCCGCAGGAAGAGCAGATCAGCGTCACCGACGCGATGGACGTGATGATCCGCTGGTTCTGCCTGCTGTTCGGGAATCAGTTCGGCCCGGACGATGTGCTGGACGGCTATCCCGTGGATCGCCTGATGCACGATATTGCGCTGGCGCTGATGGCCGTGCAGACCCAAACCACCGAAATCCTCAGCGAATTCCCTACGAAGGCGGCGAAGGAACCGGCGAGTCCGCCGAAAACGACGGAAGCGAAAGAACTTCCGCTGTTCTGACGCTGCCTGAGTTCATTTATTCCACCTACAATTCGCTTTTGGAATCCGGCTGGCGCATGGATGAGATCGACTGCATGGATATGCCGGGATTCCTGAAGATGCGCGCATGGAACGCAAAGCAGGAGCAGAAAAAGAAAGAACCCCGCCAACGCTACATTGACGAGGTGTGGTCGAGCCTGAGTCCTTCTGCGATGTGATTATTGCAGATCAAGCTGTGAAAGAACGCTTGTCTGGTCACGCCTGGCGTAAATGACGGCGATGACCTGAACTGTCTTTTCCGCTTCATTCACCCAGAAGTATATGAGAAAGTTCCTGACTGCTCTGACCCGAACGCCCTCCGAACGCCAGGGCTCTTCCTCCACCAATGGAACGCGTTTCGGCATCTGAGAAAGAGAAGCCATCACTGTACCCAATCGCTGAACGGTACTTTTTGCGGCTTCAGGCGCCAGAAGTTTCTGCGCGATATAATCTCTGATCTCACGCAGATGTGCCTGCGCCTGAAGCGTTATTCTAACTTCGTACTCCATGCGTCAGATTCCTCGAAGCAGGTCGTTCATTGCGTCATTCAGCGAAATGGATTCATTTGCTTTCGCCTGCTGCAGGCCAACGCTCATCATCGCGTTAAAGTCCGCATCGCTCATGGCATCGCGGGAGATGGCATGAGAAGGCACCGTCATGGAAAACGGCACTCCGCCCCGCATGATGATCTGTCTGTACAGAGAATTGATCAGCACAGAAACAGGGAGACCGAGCTGCGACAGGATGCTCTCGGCCTGCTCTTTAATTTCCGGCTCAACGCGAGCCATTACATTGGAACTCTTAGCCATACAATCACCCCTTTCAATTGAATTATACCATAGTGTATTGCAAAACGCAATACATAATACACTTTCGCACTCTTTTATCTACGGGAGGTGAGCCGGCATGAGCGAGACGCTCCGCGATCTCGTGGTATCGTTGTCATTGAACAGCGATAATTTCACACGCAATATCAAATCCATCAACAAGCAGATCCAGGAAGCGGAATCGGCATTCCGGCTGGCCTCCGCAGGTGTGGAGAATTTCGAGACAACCACGGCAGGTCTGTCCTCCAAATTGTCCACGCTTCAGCGTACCTTTCAGCTGCAGCAGGATGCTGTCGGTCAGTACGAGCGTGCGCTTCAGCAGGCCAGCGATAAGCTACAGGAGTGCTATGCCCGGCAGAACGACTACGCCCAGCGCCTGACGGACGCAAAGGACAAACAGCAGCAGCTGAAAACAGAAGTGGCCAGCGCTGCTCAGGCGTATAAGCACTATAAGAATACGCTGGGCGAAACGGACTCCGCGACCATCGCCGCGAAGGCGAATCTGGACGCTTACAAGGGCGAGTATCGTGCTGCGGTTCAGGAGGTCAAAAAGCTGGAAGGCCAGAACGTCGCGCTGAAAAAATCTACGCAGAACGCGGCGGACGCATTCTCCGCGGCGCAGACCAAACTGAACGGCGCGAAGGGCGCGGTCAAAGAAACCGCCGCCGAGATCGACCAGTGCAACCGCCAGCTCGCCCTTTCGCGCACCAGCTGGGCGTCTGCCGGAGAAGCGATTCAGGCCAGTCAGCGCAGCATCGCTTCCATCGGCAAGCAGATGAAAACCGCCGAGAGCAGCTATCGCCTGGCCGCGGCGGGTGTGAAGGATTTTGATAAATCTGCCGCAGGGCTTACTGCGAAGCTGACGCTGCTTCAGGAGAAACTGGGGCTGCAGCAGAAGGCGGTCGCTGAATATGAAAAGGCGCTGGCCGCCGCGAAAGAACAGCTGCAGGCGGCGCAGCAGGTCAACGATCCGGACAAAATCCGCGAAGCCACCGACGCGGTGCAGGACGCGGAGACCGCGCTCAACAATGCCCGCGCCGCGGTAAAGCAGACGCAGGCGGACATCGCCAGCTGCAATAAAGAGCTGAAAACAGCGCAGTCCGAATGGACGAAGGCCGGAAAAAGTCTGGAATCCTTCGGCAAATCATGCGATAGCGTCAGCAAAAATCTAAACAAGGCCGGAAAGCTGCTCTCCACGACGCTGACCACGCCCATCGTGGCGCTGGGTACGGCGGCGATCAAGTCCTCCATCGATTTCGAATCCTCCTTCACGTCCGTCCGAAAGACCGTGGATGCGACGGAGGCGCAGTTCGACCAGCTGGCGGCTACGTCCAAGAAAATGTCCACCCAGGTTGCGGCGGGCACAGACGAGATCAACGAAGTCATGGCCAGCGGCGGTCAGCTGGGCGTGGCTACGGAACATCTTTCCGACTTCACCCGCGTCATGATCGACCTGGGCAATTCCTGCGAGGATCTGAGCGCGGACGAGGCTGCGACGACCATCGCGCAGTTTGCCAACATCATGGGTACCAGCCAGAGCCAGTTTTCCAACATCGGTTCCACGCTGGTGGATCTGGGCAACAACTTCGCCACTACCGAAAAGCCCATCATGGAAATGGCGCACCGCATGGCCGGCGCGGGCAAGCAGGTTGGTCTGACCGAAGCACAGGTGCTGGGCTTTGCGGCGGCGCTGTCCTCTGTGGGCATCGAGGCGCAGATGGGTGGCTCTGCTTTCTCGAAGGCACTCATCAAAATGGAGGTCGCTTCCGCAACAGGCGGCGACGCGCTGGAGGATTTCGGCAAAGTCGCCGGGATGACCGGGCAGCAGTTCAAAGCATTGTGGGACAGCGATCCCGCTGCGGCGTTCCAGTCGTTCATCGTGGGTCTGTCCAAATTGGACGACGAGGGCGAAAGCGCCATCGCGGTGCTGGACGAGATTGGCATCAAGGAAGTGCGCCTTCGCGATACCATGCTTCGTGCCGTCAACGCCACCGACCTTTTTTCCCGGGCGCAGAACATGGCGACCAGCGCATGGAAAAAGAATACTGCGCTGTCCGAGGAAGCAAATAAGCGTTACGCCACCACGGAGAGCAAGCTGAAAAATCTCAAGAATACGGCGCTGCTGTTCGGGCAGCAGATCGGCGACGACCTGAATCCCACCATCCGCAGCCTGATCGACGGCGCGGAAGAGCTTTTGCAGAAGTTCCTTTCCATGGACGAAGCCCAGCGGAAGCAGATCATTCAGTTCGCGGCTTATGCCGCCGCAGCCGGGCCGGTACTGCTGGTGCTGGGGAAGATCACGAAGGGCGTGGGCACGGCGTCCGCATCCTTTGGAAAATTTGCTGCGGCGGTTGGTAAGGCGGGCGGCGGCTGGAAGGGCTTTCTTTCTGTCCTGGGTAAATCTCCCGCCGTATGGTTCGCCGTCGCCGCCGCAGTGATTGCGGGCACTGTCGCGTTGGCGGATTATGTGTCCGGCGCGAAACAGGCGCGTGAGGCGCTGCAGGGCATGGAGGATACAGCGAAGCAGTGGAAAGATACTGCCGCCGAAACCTTCTATGGAAGCAGCGAAGGACTGTCCTTCTTTGGCCTGTCGGAGAACGATTTTGTCCGGGATCAGCAGTCTGCGCAGGAGTGGCTGGACGGTCTGCTGGCCGTATGGTCGGATGGCGAGAAAGAGAGCAACGAGATTGTCGCACAATGGACTGATTCCTTCAAAAGTCTGACGGACAGCACGCGCACCGAACTGCAGGCGCTCAAGGATACCGCTGACAAAAATGGCTATGCCAGTGTATCACAGGGGCTGGCAGCAGACATCCAGACGCTGGATCAGATGGACGCGGAGATCGAGCGGCTGCTGAAAAAGCGGCAGAACGGCTTTTTCTCCGAAAAAGACCAGATTCGTCTGCAAGAACTCATCGACACCCGCGAGGCCATTGAGGTCAAGTATCATCTGACTCCGGAGGAAACAGGCGGTTTTGAAACGATCTCCCAGAAGGTCGAAGCCGAGGTCGCCCGCGCACAGGCGCGCGGCAAAACGGATGCGGATACGTCCGTTTACGAAAATGCAGTAAAAGCTGCTGCCGAAGGCATGGCGGCGATCAACGCTCAGATCGATGAGCGCTATGATAAGGAATACGGCCTCATCCAACTGATCGAGGATGAAACCGAACGCCAGAAAGCGTTGGAAGACTTGAATTCCCGCTATAACGAGGAACGAAAAGCCGCCGCGCAGGAATACGCCGAAACGCTTTCTTCCATCGTCATGCCTGTGTGGAACCAGCCGGAAATTCAGCAGGCCAGTCAGCAGATGGACGAACTCTTCACGAAGCTGCGCGAATACAGCATGGCCAGCGAAAGCGAGAAGCCCGCGCTGCTGGCGGATCTGCAGGCGCTTTCTGCCGGTATGGACGAAGGCGCGCTGACGGAATATCTCTCCCTGATGACGCAGATTCAGTCCCTGCTGGACAGCGGCATGAGCGAATCTGAAGTACAGGCGCTGTTCCCGGATATCGACTTTTCAACGCAGCTGGATCAGTTCGCGGGCATCGTCAGCTATCTGGATCTCATCAAGACCGACCTGCCCGGCTTGTACAGCATGTTCGGTGAAGCGCTGCCTGAAGAGGTACTCAAGATCGCTACTGACCTCGACATGACCGGTGCACAGGCACGCTGGGATGAATTCGCCCGGAACCCCGGCGCGATCACCACCGAAGCCATTATTACCGGGCTGTCTACAGGCGACCAGCAGGTCAATGTGGATGCTTTCATTTCCAGTTACACCGAAGTGCCCGAAGGGGCCAGTACAGCCGCCCTCACGCCCAAGGGGCTGATCGCCTACGTCGAAAAGTATGCAGAAGTCACAGGCGGTGCGGATGTATCAGGACTGACCCCGGAGATCGCAGAATGTCTGGTGGCGGGTTACAAAGAACTGGCTTCCGGCGCGGACGTTTCCCTGCTGAAGCCGGACGAAATCGTCGCCTACGTTTCGAGTTATGCGCAGCAGCAGGGTGTGGATATTTCCGCGCTATCGCCTGAGGGCGTGACCGCGTTCGTTATGGCCTATGAGGAAGCGACGGGTGGCGCGCTCACTACGGCGCTGACTCCGGACGATGTAACCGCCATAGTGGCAAAATACCTGCAGGCGGAGAACGTCGATCTCTCCGCCCTTACGCCGGATCAGATTGAGGCCATCGTCACACGCTATGCCGAAGCGACGGGCTGCGACAAATCCCAGCTGCTGCCTTCTTTTACTGCATATATCACCGAATACAGGGAAGCCGAGGGTGTAAGCGTCCCCAAACCGAAAACGCAGGTCATTATCACCGGGTATGATTATCTGGCATACCGGCAGCTTCAGAATAATCCTGATCTGACGCTTGAACTGCCTGTGCGTCTGGGCGAGCTGCCTGACGGTGAACTGGACAAGCTGATGGCAGACGGCAAGGTGAAATTCTGGAAAGACGGCGTGGAAGTGCCCATTGAGGCTGTGCCGGACGGAACCATCGATGCCAGCACGGTAGCCAGCCTTGATCAGGACGGTACGTTGCACATTCTGATTACGCCTGAGATCACCGGGACAAAGGAAGCCATAGACGCGCTTTCGCCTGTAGTCGATGAAACCTACAAGCTGGGCGGTTCGTGGCAGGAGGCATGGGCAGGCATTATGCCTACCACGACCATGGATATGGTGGATAGTGCGCTGGGGCGCATTCAGTCCTATCAGGAAACCCTGGATTACAACGCATGGGACAAATTCTGGGCTTCTGTATTTGGTGCAAGCACAGACCTTGGCGTTTTGGATCAGAGCATGAAGTCGGACTTCAATCCTGAGACCGTAGCTGAAATGTCAGCTTACGTTGCTGAGGTGGTCAGTGCCATTCATCAGGGCGTACAGGTGCCGGAAGAGGATCTGAACAATCTGCAGAGCATTCTTGATTTTCTGAATGGGCTGGACGTGACCGATACGGGTGCGCATATTCGCGAGGGCATCGCACAGGGCATGACGGAGGCGGGTTTCGACAGTGACGCGGAAACGGTTGCGACCAATCTCGAAACCGCGCTGAACACGGCGCTGCAAATTGAATCGCCTTCCAAACGTGTCAAGCCTACCGGCGAGTACGTTGCAGCAGGCGTTGGCGAAGGCATGGGCGGCTATGATTTCTCCGCTGATGCACAGGATACAGCTTCCGGCATTGAATCCGCTTTGCAGACCGCGCTGACGGGCGAAAGCCTGAAAAACGCCGGTACGGCTGCGGTGCAGGGCTTGAGCAATGCAATGACCGCCTATCCCATGGCCGATGCGGGGCGTTCGCTTGCCACGAATGTGCGCTCGGCGGTTCAGTCCAGCCTGAATAGAAACACGCTCCGCTCTGCGGGCGTAAACGTCATGGCCGGTCTGAGAGCCGGTATCCTTGCCGGGCGCTCCGGCGTGATCTCCGCCATGCGCTCTGCCGCCCGCGAAGCCGTGAACGCAGCAAAGAAGGAACTGAAAATCAAGAGTCCTTCGCAGGTATTTCGGGATGAAGTGGGCACAATGGTTATGCGCGGTTTCGGCGCAGGTGTGCTGAAGGAGAGCAAGGAGCAGGCAAAGGTTATCCGCAACGCTTCCCGCTTTCTCACTGGCGAAGCGCGGGAAGGCTCCATTGTCCAAAGCAGCAGCGATAACCGCAAAACCTATAACAACAACGTGTCCTCCACCATTCAGGTACAGCAGATGGTGGTACGGGATGAACAGGATATCCGCTCGCTGGCGGTTGAGATTGCGACGCTGACCAGACGTCAGCAGCGCGGGAAGGGGCTGAGAATGGCATGAACGACTGGTTCTCCTGGAACGGGAAAAAGTGTACGGAGTACGGCATTCATGTGCTGGAACAGCCGCCGATTACCATTCCCGCCGAACGTGCAACGTTTACCAATGTGCCCGGCAGACCGGGCAGTCTGACGATGCTGGAAGGAGACGACGTTTATGACGATATGATCCTGACAGCGCAGTGTATGATTTCTGATCCTGGCGACATTCATACCATTGCTTCCTATCTGAAAGGAAGTGGGAAAGTCGCTTTTGCCAACAGGCCGGGCGGCTTTTATTTTGCCCGGATCGTAAATCAGATTCCGTTTGAGAAGATTCTGCGCGGCAATCCGCACCGGTCGTTCGCCGTGAACTTCCGCTGCCAGCCCTTCTGGTACCAGGAAAATGTGCCGGAGATCACCGTAACGACCTCCGGCGCATTCATCACCAACCCCGGCAGCGTTTATTCCGAACCGGTTATCACGGTGTATGGTTCCGGCGAAATTACCCTCATGGTGGGCATGACCATTGTGGAACTGGACGGTATCACGGACAGCATTACGCTGGACACCCCGCTCATGGAAGCCTATAAGGACATGACCAGCATGAACGGATGCATGAGCGGGGACTTTCCAACGCTGCTGCCGGGACAAAATGCCATTAGCTGGACAGGAAACGTGACGAAGATCGTCGTTCAGCCGAATTGGAGGTATCTCGCTTGATCTGTGTATATCCTGCCGACTGCACCGATTTTTCCAATAACGGTCTTGGCGCGGTTACGCCCATGAGCTGCACCGTAACCGAGACTCTGAACGGCGAGTGGGAACTGACGCTGGTGCATGACATTGACGAGCGCGGCAAATGGACGCGGCTCTCAGAGGGCTGCATTCTGCGAGCACCGGTGCCAGCCGCCATGACGCCTAGCGTCGATCTTGTGACACAGCAGTACCAGACCAGCACCTACGAAGTGCAGATCTATAAGATCACCACGAAAAGCGGGCCGCTGCACCTGCGCTCCGGTACAGGCACGAATTACAAGATTCTTGGAAAGTACAAAAAGGGCCGCGAGGTCATCGTACTCAACAAAACCACATCCGGCTGGTATGAAGTAACCGCACCGGATGGGAAGCACGGCTATATGGCCAGCCAGTACCTGACCTTCCAGCGCACAGAAACGCAGACGGTACAGACGAATGCGGGCTTCCGCAATCAGGTGATCGAAGCCCGTCAGCTGCGGGATCAGCCCTTCCGCATCTACCGTGTGGTGCCGGAAATGGATAAAGTGACGGTCTACGCCCGGCACATTTTCTACGACCTGCTCGACAACATGATCAAGTTCCTGAAGCCCTCGCCCTCTGCGGTGGGGGCTTCCGTCGTTCAGAGCCATTCCGGAGCCTGCCTGTCCAGCCATGATTTCTCGTTTTATTCCGATCTGACCAGCACTGCCGAGGACGTGGAATGGGAAAATGTGAATCCCGTGGAAGCCATGCTGGGTGAAAACGGGCTGGTGAGCAAATACGGCGCAGAACTGGCCCGCGACTGGTACGATGTGTTTCTGGTGAAGCGTGTAGGCAACGACACGGATGTGTCCATTCGTGAGAAAAAGAACCTGACCGGTATTTCATATGACGTGGATGAAACGGACGTGGTTACCCGCATCATGCCCACCGGCGAAGATGCAGACGGGAACATCCTGTATCTGCCGGAGCTCTACATTGACAGCCCGAACCTGAATGCCTATACCCACCCGAAATGGATTCATCTGCCGGTATCGGAAGCCAAGGAGGTCACAGACGGCGATGAGCCGAAAAGCAAGGCGCAGTGCTATGCCGAAATGCGCAAAGCTGCGCAGGCGGAGTTTGAAGCGGGCTGCGACCTTCCAACTGTCACCCTGAAGGTGGATTTCGTGAACTGCTCGGATGCGGAGGAGTACAGGCAGTATGCCGCGCTCACGGATATTTTTCTCGGCGACAGCGTGCGCGTTGTGGCCCGTCGCATTGGCGTGGAAGTATCCATGCGCATGACGCAGTACACCTACGACTGCCTGACCAGGAAATACACTTCGGTTACGCTGGGCACGGCGGCGGATACGCTGGAGGGCAGCATGATTTCTTCCCGCCAGCTGCCATCCGGCGTGATTTCCGGCAGCAAGCTGGCCATCAATTCGGTGGGCGCGGGTCAGCTGCAATCCGGATCGGTGGGCAGCCTGCAGGTGAAGATGGCTGCGATCCAGACCGCGCACATTCAGGACGCGGCCATTACCAAGGCGAAGATTGCCGAGGCTACCATTGGCGAACTGAACGCCACGGCCATTACGGCGATTTCCGCGAAGATACAGGAGCTGGCCGCGAAGAACATCACCACAGACGAGCTCTATGCTGCGCTGGCCACCATCGCTGTGGCGCAGATTACCGCTGCCAATATTGAAAAGGCCAACATCAACTGGGCAGACATCGGCGAACTGGCGGCGCAGATTGCGACTATCGCGCAGGCGCAGATCACCACGGCCAACATCAACAACGCCAATATTGACTGGGCCAGCATTTCCAACCTGAACGCCGAGATCGCGAAAATTGCCAAGGCGCAGATCACCGCCGCGAATATTGAAAGCGCCGCCATTGACTGGGCGGCCATCAAAGACCTGAATGCCGCCGTTGCGAAAATTGCACTGGCGCAGCTGACCACAGCCAACATCAACAACGCCGAAATTGACTGGGCCAGCATCTCTCAGCTTCAGGCAGATATTGCTACCCTTGTAAATGCCAGTATCAAAACGGCAGACATCGACTGGGCGCAGATCAAGGATCTGACCGCAGGCACAGCCATCATTGAAAAGGGCGTAAACGGCAAACTGTATGTGGCCGACCTCGCCGTGACCGAGGCGAATATGGCCAGCCTGACTGTCGGCGAATTGATTGTCAAGGGCGCAGACAGCTGCTTCTATGCGCTGTCCATCGCTGAAGACGGTACGGTGACCACTGAGAAAAAGAGCGTCGGCGACGCGGACATCGGCGACAATTCTGTTTCGGGCGGCAAGCTCATTGAGAAAACCATTACCGCCCGCGAACTCAATGTCGCGTCCATCTTTGCGGACGAAGCGCTGGTAGGCGCAATCACTGCTGCCAATATCGACGTGTCCAGCCTGTTCGCCGCCGAAGCCTTCATCGCCCAGCTGAACGCCGTGGACATTTCCGGCAACGAATCCCTGCGGCTGGTGGTAGACGCGGCGAAGGACGAAGCACTGGATGCAACCGGCGAGGCCGTTGCCCAGATCGCTCTGACGGCGGAGCAGATTCGCAGCGAGGTGAAGCGGGATTACGCGACCAACGACCAGATGTCACAGGTTACAGAAACCCTGTCTACCCTCGCCGAGCAGTCCGAAAACAACTTCACATGGACGGTGACCAAGGTCAACGAGATCATCGAGGACGCTGCAGCGAATGACAGCCTGACGCGAGAGCAGCTGAACCTGATTCACACCTATATGCGCTTCGGCGAGGATGGATTGACTATTGGCAAAGCTGGGAATCCCTTAACCTTCCGCGTGGTCAACGACCGGCTGGCGTTCTATATGAACGATACCGAGGTGGCCTATCTCAGCGACAACAAATTGTACGTCACGCAGGCGGAGATATTGGCGCGGCTGCAGATTGGCAAATTTGCCTACGAGCCGCAATCCAACGGCAATCTGTCCGTAATCTACACAGGCTGAAAGGAGGAACAATGGCAACCACAGTTTCCTACAGCGCGTCCATGCGCACGCGCAAGACCAATTCAGCCAGCAACGCAAAAAGCTCCGCCGCCAGTCAGGAGTATTACGAGAATACCTATAATTACGTCGGCATCGTGCATTTCGCGGGCATGGCGCTGAGCGGCAAGGTCATCACGGGGATTTCCCTGCGCGTTGTGGCGGCGCAGGCGGGATACGGCACCGGGCACACGAAAACGGTACATGTCCGAAAGGCCAATTATCAGTCTGCGTCCCAGTCGGGTATTACGGGTCTCGGCTACTGCGGCGACGCGCTGGGCACGTTTACCGGTGTGTTCTACGGTAACACCAGCACGTATACGCTGAGCGGCGAACTGCTGAACAATCTGGCGGCGTACATTGCGGAAGGCAACAATACCATCTGTCTGTATAACCCCAGCCCGGTCAAAAGCTCACAGGGGTACTCCACCAACTACCTGCAGTGGTCGGAATGCACCATTACAGTGACGTATGAGGAAGCCGCGTCCAAGCCCAGTCTTTCCAAGACTTCTTTCGATATGGGCACGGCGGTTACGATCTATACGAACCGGCAGAGCAGCATTGCGACGCACACGCTGCGGTATTCTTTCTTTTCGTCCAATGGTGCGATTGCCACGGGCGTGACCACCTCCTGCACATGGACGCCACCCGTTTCGCTGGCCGCACAAATTCCAAACGCGACCTCCGGCTGGGGCACGATTCTGTGCGACACCTATGTGAATGGTTCGTTGGTCTCAACCAATACCTGTGCTTTTCAGCTGACAGTTCCCGCGTCCGTTGTGCCGTCCATTTTGTCCATATCAATCGCTGAGGCAACTGCAGGCATTGCTGATCGTTTCGGCGGCTATGTGCGGACGCGAAGCAAGCTGTCGGTCAGCATCACGGCAACTGGCGCGCAGGGCAGCAGCATTTCAGCCTATCGCACCAGTATCGACGGCGTGACCTATTCAGGCTCATCCTTCACCACCAATGCGCTGAATACGGCGGGCAATCTCACAATGACCGTGACAGTCACCGACTCTCGCGGACGCACGGCCAGCACGACCCGAACCGTCACCGTGCTGGATTATTCGCCGCCGTCGCTATCGCAGTTCACCGCCGAGCGCTGCAACGCGGACGGAACCGCCGCACAGACGGACGGCACAAAGGTGCGCATCTCCGCAAAGGCGAGCGGCTCGTCCGTGGGCGGTAAGAATACGCTGGCCTGCACGGTGTACTACAAGCTCAGCAGTGCCGAGTCGTGGATTTCCGCTGTCACGCTCACGCCCAGCGACTACGTCATTACCGCGACGGACCGGCTGCTGTCGCCGACTTTTGACGCGCTCAGCAGCTATGACATCAAAATCCGTGTGCAGGATGTTTTCTTCTACATCGAGCAGACGGTGTCCATCGGCACGAAGCAGGTCATGATGGATTTCTACAAGGATGGCACAGGCATCGCCTTCGGCAAGGTTGCTGAAAATGCGGGCAAGGTGGAATTCGGCTGGCCGCTGCTGCTTTCCGAGCCGCTGGGCGTGGATCAGGGCGGCACAGGCGCTGAAACCGCGTCCGCCGCCTGCACGAAGCTGGGAACCGTGAAGAAATCCGGCGACACGATGACTGGAAACCTCAGCATTTCGGGCTATCTGTATCCGTCCCTGTACCTGCTGCCCAATTACAACAGCACGACAAACCGCACCGTTTTTGAGGGAAGCTACATCGGCGCTTCCTCCTTTTCCTCATGGGAAGACAGCACAGGCAACAACCGCCGAATGCTGGAAGTGCGCAACGCCGCGTATCAGGCGAGTCTGGATTTCGCCGTGCTGCTGCGCACCTGCACGGGCGGCACATGGGCTTCCTACCGTCTGTTTCACGCGGGCATGGCAACGCCGATTCCGCTGGCCAACGGCGGCACGGGTGCGAGCAGCGCAAAGGCCGCGCTGTCCAACCTTGGCATTTTCTATTCCGCGTCGCTCCCCAGTAGCGGTACGGACGGGCAGATCTGCCTTGTGCCGGTCTGATGAGGTAACGCTATGGGCACATTTTCGGCGACTGCCAACAGCAGTTCGACCATTGGCTATGCGCAGTACGGCTCATCCTCCTGGAGCACGGGCAGCAGCAGCGGCGCGTGTCAGGGGGCTTACCAGGGTACGACTGCCGCCAAATCCCGCGTGGGCGTGATGGTTTTCAGCGGCGCGGGCGCAGCGCTCAAGGGCAAGCTCATCCAGAGTATTACCCTGACGATCACGTCCTCCGGCGCTGGTTCCGGTTCATCCGGCAAGAAGCTGACCTTCTGTCAGGCCAACTATCAGAGCCTGAATACCAGCGTTCGCGGTTCGGCGCAGGTGGGCGCGACGATGGGCATCCTGACCGGTAAATTCTATTCGAACACCGTAACTCACACATTAAATGCTTCCAGCAACACCGTGCTGTTTGCGGCGATGAAGGCATATTTCGAGGCTGGGAACTCTGTGCTGGTACTGTACAACGGCGAAACCTCGTCCAGCAGCGGCTATTCCAGCAACTATGCCCGAGTTACCAGCTGTACAATCTCGGTGACCTATATTGACGCGGTGGTCTGGTACCGGGACGGCGGCGCATGGCGGCAATGCACGGTCTGGTATCGGCTGAACGGCGCATGGGTGCAGGTGGTTCCCTATTACAATTCAGGCGGCGCATGGGTGCGCGTCTGAGTGTGAGGTGATTATATTATGAAAGAACTCTTTGAACAGGTCATTGCGCTCAAGAACTATGACCTGAAAGCACTTCTGGCAAACATCGATCAGTACCACATCGAGGGCAAGCTGACCGACGACGAGCGGCAGGAGCTTACGCAGGCGGCCCGCGAAGGCGCGTCGGCAGAGTACGACTATGCCGGGGAGATCAACGCCCTGTGGGCAGCGGTTCGCACACTGCAGCAGAGCATCTCGCCGCCCGCCGAGGACGAATGGCCTGAATTCGTCCAGCCCACCGGCGCGGGCACGGCCTACCAAGTGGGCGACAAGGTTACCCTCAAGGGAGTTCGCTATGTCTGCCGCCTGCCGCACTGCGTATGGAGCCCGGCAGACTATCCCGCCGGATGGCAGAAACAGGCATAAGCAGTTGCTGAAATGGCGGCTTTTTTTTAATGCAACCAAACAAAGGAGGATTGACTATGAGGAATTTTTCCATTGACATCGTCTGGGCGAAGATTCAAATGGCCGTCGCGGCGATTGGCGGCTGGCTGGGGTACTTCTTAGGAGGCATGGACGGACTGATGATTGCGCTGGTTGTATTTATGGCGCTCGACTACATCACGGGCCTCATGTGCGCGGTGATCGACAAGAAGCTGTCCAGCACCGTGGGCTTCAAGGGCATCTGCAAGAAGGTGCTGATCCTGATGCTGGTAGGCGTGGCCAACGTGGTGGACATTCATATCGTGGGCACCGGCTCCGCGCTTCGCAGCGCCGTGATCTGCTTTTACCTGTCTAATGAAGGACTGTCCCTGCTGGAGAATGCGGCCCACATCGGCCTACCCATTCCCGACAAGATGAAGGATGTGCTGGCGCAGCTGCATGGACGCACTGATGAGAAAAAAGACGAAACACAGGAGGATGAGCAGAAATGAGCGAACGAATCAATACGCCTTTTACCAATGAGCACTTCGTTGCGTTCTGTGAAAAGATGGTAGGTCAGCCCTACTGGTACGGCTCCGTCGTCTATAAATGCACTGAAAATCTGCGCGCCCGCAAGGCGAAGCAGTATCCGGCGCACTATGGTTCCAGCCGTACCGCCCGGTACCGTGATGACATTGCGAAAAAGAAAGTCTGTGCCGACTGCGTGGGACTGATCAAAGGATACAACTGGACGAACGGCGGGCAGGGCGTGATCGAATCCATCGGCACGGACAGAACCTTTTCCAGCAAGTACGGCGCGCACGGTTGCCCGGACAAAAGTGCAAACGGCATGTTCAGCTACGCCAAGAGCAAGGGCTGCGCCTGGGGTACCATGGACACGCTGCCCGAGGTGCCCGGCATTGCACTGCGCTTTGACGGGCATGTGGGTGTGTACATCGGCGGCGGCTACGCCGTAGAGGAACGCGGTTTCAACTACGGCTGCGTGAAAACAAAGGTGTCCTCCCGGAAGTGGACGCACTGGTATCAGCTGCCCTTTGTGGATTATGGCAACGCGGTGTTTACGGGCGGCGGCGCGACTAAACCCGATACACCGACAAGTGAGTATACGCTGGGAACCAGAACTCTGAAGAGGGGCAGCAAAGGTGCGGACGTGAAGGCGCTGCAAGAATTTCTGCTCCAGTTGGGGTACAAACTGCCCAAGTATGGCGCGGACGGTGATTTCGGCAGCGAGACGGAGACTGCCCTCAAGCGGTTTCAGGCCAGAGCCGGGCTTGCGCAGGATGGCGTGTACGGCAGTGATACCCATAAGGCGCTGATGGATGCGGTTGCGGATCACGACGCGGGAAAGGAACCCGCCGAACCCGCCGAACCCGCCGAGCCCTCTGAACCGTTCATCGCCAGGCGTGTGCGCATCGTCTGTGATGGCGGTACAGTCAACATCCGCGTGGGCAACGGTACGCAGTACGACCGCATCACCGCTGCCAAGGACGGTTCCACCTTCGGCTGGGTAGCTACCGCCGAAAACGGCTGGCATGCCGTCGTGGTAAATGGTCGCGTGGGTTGGGTTTCCGGAAAGTATGCGGAACGCGTGTGATGCACAGCTCTATTATATTATATAGGAAGAGACACGATTGGGGCCGGAGCAATCCGGCCTCTTTTCTTGTATAGATCAGGCTGATCGGAAAGGAACGCTTTCATGACAAACGCTGAACGGGACTACATTATCCGCTATCGACAATCAGGAAAAAGCTGTGCGGAGATCGCACGGATACTGGGACTGTCCGCCAACACAGTGAAGTCCTTCTGTCAGAGAAACAGCATCGTACCGATTGCGCCGAACACGCAGGCGTCTCTCCCCACTCTTTCAGAGACGGTCTGCCTGTGCTGCGGCGAAAAAATGGAGCTTCAGCCCCATCGCAAGCCGAAGCGCTTCTGCTCGGACTCTTGCAGGCTGCGTTGGTGGCACGCCCACCGGGACATGGAGAAAAATGCCGCAGACCGCCGCTGTTTCTCCTGCGGGCGTGTGTTTCGTTCTTCGCGGGAACAAAAATATTGCAGCCACGCCTGCTATATCAAAGCGAGATTTGGAGGGAACGCACATGGGCGCAATATTGACGCAAGAGCAGTTTGACCGGGAAGCGGGCTTCCGGCTTTCACTCTCCATCATGAATCGCCTGATGGAAGAAAACCTGCTGACCCCAAAGGAATACAGGCAAATCGAAGGAATTCTGGGGCGAAAATTCTCGCCGGTATGGGCGGGTTTACCCGATACAATAAAGGATAAATCTGCGCGACAGCCCTTGATAATCCGTCCATATGACGGTAATATGCATCACGATCCGATGGATTGATACAATGTCAGAAGGGACGGATTGATATGAACGAGAAGACAATGACGCTTACCCGCATGGAAGCACCGGCGCAGCTGCCTGTGCGAAAGCGCGTGGCAGCCTATGCCCGCGTCTCCATGGAAAAGGACGCCATGCTGCACTCGCTGGCGGCGCAGGTCAGCTACTACAGCGAACGGATCCAGCGAAACCCGGAATGGGAGTACGCAGGGGTATTCGCGGATTTTGGTCTGACCGGTACGAAGGAAACGCGTCCGGAATTTCAGCGGATGCTGCAAGAATGCCGCGAAGGAAAGATCGACCTGATTCTGGTCAAATCCATCTCCCGTTTCGCCCGAAACACGCTGACGCTGCTGAATACGGTGCGCGAGCTGAAGGGGCTGGGCATAGGCGTTTATTTTGAGGAACAGAAGCTGGATACGCTGAGCGGGGACGGTGAGTTTATGCTGACCATCCTCGCTTCTTTTGCACAGGAGGAGAGCCGCAGCGTATCCGAAAACTGCAAATGGCGCATCCGAAAGAAATTCGAGCAGGGTATTCCCACGGGCTTTGGAATGTACGGCTACAAAGTAAGAAACGGAAGCTTTGCCATTAAGCCGGAGGAAGCCGCGGTGGTTCGCCGAATTTTTCAGATGTATCTGGAGGGCATGGGCAGCGTGAAAATCATGAAGCTTTTGACGGAGGAAGGCGTGCCCGCGCCATTGGGCGGCCTGTGGAACGCCAGCGTGGTCATGGAAATGCTGAAAAACGAGAAGTACGTCGGCGATCTGCTGCTTCAGAAGTTCTACACCAACAACCATGTGGAAAAGAAGCGTTTTCACAATCGCGGAGAGCTGCCGCAGTATTTTGTGGGCGAGGATCATGAACCGATTATTGACCGGGAAACCTTCGATGCGGTGCAGCGGGAAATCGCCTGGCGAACGGCGCAGCGTAAAGCCGCCAAAGCAAAAAGAACAGCGACAAACGCAGAGTTAAGCGCATCGGCAGTAGAGCCTTCTATGTCGTCATCTGGGAACAATAGCAGAGAAACAATCCCTCTGACCGACCGCATTTACTGCGGCGTCTGCGGAAAGAGATATCGATATAAGGTCACTCGGCTGGGCACGCCGTATGCCGCGCCGGTCTGGATCTGCAGCACGTTCAATTACCGTGGCAAGGCGTACTGCGCTTCGAAGCAGATCCCTGAGGACATTCTGAAAGAACTGATTGCCTCCGCTCTGGGAACGGTTTATACGGAGGACAGCGTTCATCATATCGAAATGCATCCGGGCAACCGGGTGCTGTTTGTTTTTCAGGACGGTCACACCGAGGAACACTTCTGGGAAGACCATTCCCGCAAAGACAGCTGGAATGAGGAAAAGCGTCAGAAAGCCGCGGAGAAAACCAGAATCCAGCACCAGAAAAGGAAGGAGCAGGAACAATGAGCGAAGCCAGAACCTATGAACCCACAGTCACGCGCGTCAAAACGGTTCGGGTCATCCCGCCGACCATTCAGCCGTTATCCGACATTCCTGCCTTTTCAGCGCGCCCCAGGCGCGTGGCGGCTTACGCCCGTGTCTCCACCAGCAGCGAGGAACAGCTGACCAGCTATGAGGCGCAGGTGAAGCACTATACCGAGTATATCAAGTCCAAGGAAACTTCAGACAACTGGCAGTTCGTGGATGTGTATACGGATAAGGGCATTACGGGCGTGAGCACCAAAAAGCGCGAGGGTTTTAACCGCATGATTCAGGATGCGCTGGCGGGCAGGATTGACCTGATCATCACCAAGAGCGTCTCCCGCTTCGCCAGAAATACCGTGGACACGCTGACTGCCATTCGAAAACTGAAAGAATACGGCGTGGAGGTCTACTTCGAGGAACAGAACATCTACACGCTGGACGGCAAGGGCGAGCTGCTGCTGACCATCATGTCCAGCATCGCGCAGGAAGAAAGCCGGAATATTTCCGAAAACGTGACCTGGGGGATGCGGAAGCGCTTCGCGGACGGCAAGGTGACCATGCCCTACGGACAGTTCATGGGCTATCGCCGCGGCAAGGACGGAACGCCGGAGGTTGTGGAAGCGGAGGCGGACGTCGTGCGCACCATCTTCCGGCGCTTTCTGGAGGGCGCAACCCCGGCGATGATCTCCAGAGAACTCAATCTGGCCGGCGTTCCCTGCCCCTCCCGAAAAAGTCTGCTGAGTGAGAACGAGGCAGAAATCGCGAAAGCGCGAAAGAAAACCTCCCGCTGGGGTACATCCACGGTGGAGAATATCCTTACCAACGAAAAATACAAGGGCGACGCGATCCTGCAAAAGACGTACTGCACGGATTATCTTCTGAAAACCTTTGTGGTAAACGACGGCAGCGTGGTGCCCAAGTATTACGCGCAGAACAGCCATCCCGCCATCGTCAGCCCGGAGGTGTTCGATCTGGCGCAGCAGGAGCTGGCGTGGCGCAGAAGTCTGAATGGCCGATACAGCGGAAGAAGCTGCTTTGCCTCGCGCGTCGTTTGCGGGGATTGCGGCGCGTTTTACGGCAGTAAGGTCTGGCACAGCACGGACGAATATCGGCGCACGATCTGGCGCTGCAACAATAAGTACGCGGGCGAAACAAAATGCGCAACGCCCCATGTGACGCAGGAGGCACTGGAAAAAGCCTTCGTGCAGGTCATACAGCAGATGCTTTCTCAGAAAGACAGAATCCTGACCGCCTGCCGCGAAGCGCTGGATGAAGCCTTTGATACCATGGAACTCGATAAGGCTGCCACGCGGCTGCAGGATCAGGCGCTGGGCATGGCGGCGCGCGTCAGGCAGCTGGTGGATGAAAACGCCCGGGTGCAAAGGGATCAGGATGAGTTTAAGAACGATTACGAGGCGCTGCTCGCCGAGCACGCAAGGCTCAGCGAGAAAATCCGGACCATTGCGGAGCAGAAAAAAGATAAGGCAGAACGCCGGCGGCGCATCGAGATATTCCTTCATATGCTGGAAGAGCAGAAAGAGTGCGCGGACTTTGAACCGGGAATGTTCGTGGCACTGGTGGATAAGGTGATCATCCAACATGACGGACACATGGGGTTCTGTTTCAGAAACGGAATGAAATGTGAGTATCCACAATAAAAACTAATAACGAAAAGGCCTGATGGTCTGCTTATAATGCGGGCAATCAGGCTTTTTATAGTTTGATCTCTGATGAAATGCGAAATCCATGAAAATGTCACAAAATATCTGACTTTGCGGCAGGGCAAAAAGCCTTGCTATACCGTACTTTTAGGAGCCATCATACGGCTTTTGACGGCTTATCAGCAAGAGGCAAGCAGGCTGGCGGCGTAAATCTGCCGCTCTGATAAACTGTGCCCGTAGAAATCCAGCGTTGTTTTGGCTGACTGATGTCCAAGCAGGGCGCTGATCGTTTGAATATCGATGCCCAGTTCCATCAGACGTGTGGCAAAACTATGACGAAGTGTATGGAAATGCACCCGCGCAAAACCCAATACCTGCATTTTGCGTTGGAAATGGCGTTGGATCGTGCGCGGCTCTGCCGCATGACCGACCTTTCCGAAAACATACGCATCCGTATTGCCGGCAGCGCGGCAGGCTTTTTGCAACATCACAAACAAAAAGTCCGGTATGGGCAAAATTCGGTGCGAACGCTTTGACTTCGGCGTTCCGATCATCAACACCGTGCGTTTACCGGTGCCATTTTCGAACCTGGCGGTTCTCTGCGCCGTTCTTCGTACCGTAATCGTTCTCTTTTCCCAATCGATATCCGACCATTTGAGCGCGCACACCTCGCCTAAGCGCATACCGGTGTACAGGCTAAGCAAAGTGGGCAAATCATCCTGGTTCAGCGATGCTTTGCGCAGTTTTTCCTGCTCGGAACGGCTCAAAACCCGTTGCTCCATAGCCTCCTGGGGCTGAATTTTTATCCTGCGGCACGGGTTCAGCGAGATGATATCCGTTTCCTGAGCGCAGCGAAGCGCCGCATTCAGCAGTCGGAATATTCCTTTTACGGTACTATAAGCCAATTCGTCAGATTCCAGCTGAGAAATAAATGCGCGAATTACGGAAGACGTCACCTCAGACAGCAAAAAATGGCCGAGTTTCGGGATCAAATGCGTTTGAATCTGGCGGAGATATGTCTGATAGGAAGAGTCTTTCACGCTGCCTGACACTTCGCTTTCAAGCCATTGCTGCAGCCAATCCCGCAGAAGTATTCTGCGGCACTTCAGCATTGTTTCACCTACCGGGAGCCGCTCCGTTTTTTTTCGAAGCAGTTCATTCCGTACTTCCGTATATTGATAACCGTAAACATATCCGAATTTGGTCTTTCCTGTCGCAGTTTTTCCTACCACATAACGTCCTTCATAGCGACCGTCTCGGCGCTTGTAGATATTCTCTCCGTGTCTGGGCATGTTTTTGACCTCCTTGGTATGACATTCAATTTGTTTACTCATCTTTTGCAAAGCACAGCGTTTTGACGGCAGTTCTGACGGCTTATAACACAGCCGACAAACTGCAGAAGTTTTGATACGGCAGCAATACGTCACTGGGATTTTTCTGCTTCTCGTGTTACTCTTGCGAGAAAATTACGTGAAATAGCCTTTTTTGAGGCTCAATTGTGTTGACATGGTAAGGCTTTCCACGTATAATATTGTAATGGATGGTAGGATGTTTCCATGTTTGCCTACTTCATCCAACGCCGTCGCAGAATCAGATATTTTGTGACAGCAACCGCACTGGCATGCAGTATTCCCCACGGTACCGTCTCTGTCCGCTTAATTCCACTTCCACGGACAATTTCGCCCAGGGTCGAACAGCGAACCCATTCCCATGTTTCGGGAATATCAAAAGGGATCTCATCCGCAATTGAGCGCACCTCAGTACCGATTTTCTCATAAGGAGTATTATCAGAATCAACATCAGAAAATGATGTCGATTTTGTGCACCGAGGGGGTTCGAATCCCCACTCTCCTTCGCTTATCGCCAGAAGGCAGCATCCAATACGCCTTCTGGAATGGAGAAAGAGTGTGACCCAGCAGCAAAAAGAGCAGATCTCTAAGCTCCGGGCATCCGGCGCCAGTTTCGGAAAGATTGCTTCGGCGCTCGGCATGTCCGTTAATACCGTCAAGTCCTACTGCAAGCGTAACCCTGTATCAGCGGCTCCTGTACTTGATCAAACGGCAGCCGTTCATACAGACCGTTGCCCACAGTGCAACGCTGTACTCAAGCAGTCGCCCGGGCATCGGCAGAAGCGGTTCTGCTCCCCAATGTGCCGGATGGCATGGTGGTCGGCACATCCGGAGCAGATGGTACGCAAGAATCTGTCCCGGGTTGAGTGTCTCCATTGCGGGACAGTGTTCCTTCAGTACGGCAACCGCCCGCGGAAGTTCTGCTCCCAGAGATGCTATTTTGCCCATCGTTATGGTCAGGGTGGTGATGCGCATGGCTGAGGAAGAGGCTCTCATGTGCTATCAGGCGACGATGCGCATTGCCCGGCAATGGCTGTGTTCGGGCCTGATTACGGCGGAGGACTACGAGAAATTTGATACAATCGTTGCCGAAAAGTTTGGTGTATCCGCCCGCAGTATCTGGCGCGATATTAACTTGATAAAGCTGCCCTCTGACGGTAATATGCCACCTACGAAAGGGGGTATCTCAAGTGGAACGCACCATTCAACTGGTTCAGCCGATGAAGCTGGCTGAACGAAAACTGCTCCGGGTTGCGGCATATGCACGTGTTTCGTGTGACAAGGATGCAATGAAGCATTCACTTGCCGCCCAGATCAGTTACTACAACGAATACATCCAGCGCAACCCCGATTGGGTCTTCGCCGGCATCTATGCCGAAATGTAAACCCAAGAATTGATACAAAGAAATGCTGTTGTCAGAGCGGCAGAATGGCTTGAAATCAAGGGCTTTCAGAGATTAGGAACTCTCCGGCAACTCATTCTTTACGCCCGATTGTTGCCGACATCATGACAACAGCGCAGATGATTTTGACAACAGCAACGGAGAAAATGACAACACCTCAAGCAATGGTGACAACAGCAGAGAGAAATGTGACAACACCCGCTGATAACAGCAAAATCAGTTATAAACACGAGACTTTCTACATTTTGTTTAAATTTGCGAATTCTGTTAAAGCCCCAAAAGCCCAAATCAGAAAAAAACGGGGAAAAGCAAAACATTATTTAAAGTCGCCGAGGGTGACATATTGACAACATAGACGAAATGTGCTATAATAAATTTGTTGTCATTCAAGATAAAATTTGCGGTCTTTTGCTGAACGATAATTAAACAAACTTAAGTAAAAGGAGCAAATTATTCTTTAGAAAGGGGATTAGAAGTGGAGTTTAACAATAGTAAGAGAATGGAACTGATCAATACAATGGTAACAGAGTTGCCTGTGCTGCGTGCAAGGATAGGAGCTTCCCAAGCTGATATCTCTGAAAAGATAGGCATTTCAAGGCAAACTTATAATGCAATTGAAAATGGTAAGAAAAAATTGAATTGGACTGTTTTTTTAGCATTGTTTGCAGTTTTTAGTAGTGATGAACGAACTCTGAAAATGTTGGATTCCATGGAAGTTTTTCAGGAGGGCGTTGCAAAGGAAATGTGATTGCCTTTTGCAACGAATCTTAGCGTGATTTTTTATTGGAGGTCATATGTTGAATATGTTTAAGAATGCTTCTGTTCAAGCCACGGATATATATAAGGATCCATATGGATACACATATTCTGAAATGGTTGGTGTATTGGGAGAAGTTGAGGCGGATAAGTTTTATCGCGAATTATACTCCGGTTCCCAAAGTAGTAACAAGTATAAAACGATAACTATCAAGGAAATCTTTCGTGGTCCGGATACTCAGAAATATGCTTTTGAATTGTCAGATGGCTATTGCATTGAAACGGTAAGCATTAAAAGAAAAACTGGTACTACTGTATGCGTGAGCACCATGATAGGTTGCCCTGTTGGGTGCATCTTTTGCGCCTCTGGTGAAAATGGATTTGTCAGAAATCTAACACCATCTGAAATAGTTCAACAAGTAATACTGATAAATGGTAGAGTAAATAGGATTGTATTCATGGGCATGGGAGAACCTCTGTTCAATTATGATAACGTGATAAAGTCCATTCATATATTAAGAGACCGCAAAGGACTTGATTTTCCAACAGATGGTATAACAATATCAACAACGGGACCGCTCCCTCAGATGAAGAAGTTGAGAGAAGAACATTTAAAAATCCAACTTACGTTATCCCTGCATGCCACGAATCAGCATGTAAGGGACTATATCATGCCGCATATGAAAGGGTATGATATAAATGAAGTAGTTCAATCAGTACTCTCATATTCAGAAAGACATAATCGTAGCGTTACTATAGCATATTTGCTTATACCGGGTGTAAATGATCGTGCGAATGATGTAAAACAGTTGGGAAGATGGTTTCGTGACAAAAATGTATTGATTAATCTTTTACAATACAATGAAACGGATTGTAAAGCAGTTCGAAGACCAAACAAACAGGAACTCGTTGCATTTCGTGATAAGTTAAATAAGGTGGGACTTACTGTGAAAATCAGAGAATCCCGAGGTGGCAATATAAAAGCCGCATGTGGTCAATTGGTAAGTAGATTAAATAACCGCAATATGAGTGCACCCAAGAAAAAAGGAGCTTCGGAATTGGATACAGGTTCGTCGAACAATGCTGGATCTTCGAGTAGATTGAAGCCAAGTAAGAGACGTTATGTAAACAATAAAAGCAAGAATGGAAAAAAGGGTTCATCGCATAAATAAGAGCATGTCGGAGTGTGATCTAGTATTTGCGTTCACTGATCTGCATGAACTTCACAAATGGAGGCTCGATTATGAATGAATTTGTTGATATGCATGTCCATTCAAAATTCTCAATTGATGGACTGCCCGCTGCTGGTGCTGGACGATACCTTTCACATATTGGCGCATTATAAGACGGACGGTTTTGCCGATCCGCTGTTTGACAAAGCCGTCCAGCTGGGACAAATCACCTACGAGGCCGGCGCGATTATCAGCAAAAACGCGCGCATTTCCGCCGGTCAGCCGGACTATATTGATTTGGCGGGTACGCCGTTTCGTCGGCGCTTCGCTCCGCTGGTCAGCGCCGGCGTACGGCACGGCTATCTCATCTGCGTGGATTTGGACGAGCATCTGCAGACAGTTTCGGAGGGCGTTTTCCGAACGGTGGAAACCGTGCTGGCCAAGCAGTTGCTGATGGAAGCGGGGCAACAGGAACGACCCTTCGAAACCGCAGAGGAAATTCTGATGCACCTGCTGGACGGTGGCTTTTCCTCCGCCGCCTATTTCCGTCTGCAGACCGCTGAAACGTACCTGGCCGATTTTCATCCCGAGGCGTTCGCACTGATCGATCTAATGACGTATCATACTGTGTATACAGGGAAGGACACGCTCAAGGACGAACTGACCTACCGCTTTTACGCCTCGCACCCCTTCCTTTATAAAGGCGACGTGCTGCTGTTTCTGCATAAGGGCTACAATATTGCCGATTTTGACGCGCTGGTCAGCGAATTCCATCTGAAGGTTGCTATTTCCGATCCCATCGGCGCCCTGTTCGATCTGCCTGCGCTCTATCGCCCCGCCCGGGAGGCGCTGGATCTGATGACGGAAACGTCCTTTCATAGCGGCAGCGTGTTTCAGGTTTCGCAGCTCAAGCCGCTGCTGCTGTTGTCGAGCCTGCAGACCCGCAGCGATCTGGTTTCCGAAAGGATCCGCTTTCTTTCCGTCTGCGATCGGGAAAAGGGCAGCCAGTACTGTGAAACGCTGTATCATTACCTGTCCTCCGGCCGCTCCTTGAAAGAAACCTGCGCGGCGCTGTTTACGCATCGCAATACCATTCTCTATCGCATCCGCAAAATGCGGGACGAATACGGCGTTCCGCTGGACGATCCCTCCGCCCATCTGGAACTGCTGCTGGGCGTGTCGCTGGCGCTGTTCCGCACAAAGGGCGCGGATTTCTTCCTGAAAAAGGCGTGATACAAAATGCGGGCACCTCGTCTATAAAACGCTGCACCCGCTCCGATAATTTGCACCCGTTATTGCACCCAGCAGGGTGCATCGTCCCTTGTATCACAGTTCACCAGATTAGCCATAAGGCCACCGTAATTTTGATAGAATTACGGTGGACTTTTTCTATGCCCGAAAACCGCTTGAAATAGGGCTTTTCGGCTGTTCAGGCTCATAAACGAACCCCGCTGCAGGCAATTCTGCGGCGGGGTTTCGTGCGTTTTATGGGGATTGTGGCTTTCTGCTCTGCCGTAATCGTTAAACAGCCGAGTAATCGTTGAACTACCAGGGGTAATCGTTGAATTACAGGATACTATTTATGTCGTAGAACTATGCAGCACGAAAAACTATATGCAAAGGCTTTTAAAGTCATATCAATTCATATTTATTCATATCTATTCCCTTGAATCTCCTTGAAAAACATGCTATAATGAATGTACCAAAAGCCATGTAAGGAGAAAGCTGTATGTTTGAACAAGAGGACAAGTGGGTGGGTATTGAAGAAGCCGCTGATTATCTTGGCGTAAATAAAGATTCTATTCGCAATTGGATAAAGAAGGCGGATAGTGGTATTCCCGCTCACAAAATAGGAAAGCAGTGGAAGTTTAAAAAAGCTGAACTTGACGAATGGGTAAAAAGCGGGAAAAGCGCAATAGACTGAAAGAGGATGTTATAAATAATAATGAAGATATCAAGCAAAGCTCCGCATGAATTAAGCGAAGAATACTATCAGTTTGTTGATGCTTTTATCTACCCTGGAGGGCATGGGCATCCGCATGATCGATAACTTTGTGGGCGGATATCTGAACTTTCTGGTTATTTTCATTGCGCTGGCTGTGTGCAGCCCGGTGACGGCACTTATTGCGCTGGGGGCGGCAGGCCTATCCCTGTGCTGCATGCTGCTGATCTCCCATTACAGCAGGATCCATGCACCGGTGGAGGCGCAGGCGAACCGGGACATGACCGGGGCCGTTATAGAGTATGCTAGGGGTCTGGGTGTGGTGAAATCTTTCGGCAAGGATAGCGCATCCATGGATGCCGTAACAAAGGCCATTGCCGACAGCAGGAAGATCCACCTGAAGATAGAGTGGGGATATGTTCCCAGCAACGGTCTGCATCTGCTGGCACTTAAATGCGGCTCTGTAGGATTGGCTATGGCAGCGTCTCTCCAATGCCTGAGGGGAACCATGGATTTTCCCATGATGCTGATGTTCGTATTTTTCTCCTTCAGCATCTTTGCCAGCCTGGAACCCATCAGCGACAGTGCCCACACGCTGGGGGTTATTGACGATGCAATGGATCAGCTGGATGCACTCAGAGAAGAAAATCTTATTGACGCCGATGGAAAGGATGTAAAGCTCGATCGGTATGACATCGCATTTCATGCTGTCAACTTCGGCTATGATTCCCGTCAGGTGCTGAAGAATGTGAGCTTTACCATTCCGGAAAAGACGTCCACCGCCATTATCGGGCCTTCCGGTTCCGGCAAGACTACGATCTGCAGTCTGCTGGCCCGGTTTTATGATCCTCAGTCCGGCAGCATCACCGTAGGTGGTCATGATCTGAAGGAGTTCACCTGCGACAGCCTGCTTTCCAATATTTCCATGGTGTTTCAAAACGTGTATCTTTTTCACGACACCATTCGAGCCAATATTCTTTTCGGCAAGCCGGATGCAACGGAGGAGGAGATGATCGAGGCGGCCCGAAAGGCCCGGTGCCATGATTTTATCATGGCATTGCCTCAGGGGTATGATACCGTTGTGGGGGAAGGAGGCGGCACCCTTTCCGGAGGGGAAAAACAGCGTATCTCCATTGCACGGGCCATTCTGAAAAATGCTCCCATTATCATTCTGGATGAGGCTACAGCCAGCATCGATCCGGAAAATGAGCATCTGATCCAGCAGGCTATCGACCAGCTGACCCGGGGCAAAACGATCATTACCATAGCCCACCGGCTGGCTACCGTTCGGAACGCCGATCAGATCCTGGTGGTAGAAGATGGGCGGATCGCCCAACAGGTACGCATGAGGAGTTGATGCGGCAGGAGGGCCTGTACCGGCGTTTTACACAGATCCGGGAACAGGCGGAGGGCTGGCACATCGCCCTGGAATAGGTACAGAGAACCACAGATAAAAGAAAAGAGCAGGGGGCGCTTCGGTCGCGAAGGCATCCCTGCTTTTGCTTTGCATAGGACATCGTGTTCCTTTACATTATAATATTAACAAGCAACAGAACGAAAAAGCGATAACAGCAGCATGGCTGTAAAACGAGACAGAGGAGCATGGAGGCAGTATGGGATTTTTATCTTACAATATGGAGTATTTTCGGCGAGAGCTGGATGCACTGGAAATCGGGCCCCCTACGACGGAAAAGGTGTACCACGCGCAACAACTGTACAGGATCCTGGAGGACCTTGCTGCTGAGGGCTATCATCAGCTGAACGAATTGCTGGAAACGGAGAAGTGCGGGAACTCCCGGCTGCAGGCATATCTGAACAGAAACAATGCAGCGCCCTTCCCCGTGCCGCACCCGGGGCCGGATGAGAAGGAGCTTTCTTATGCGGAAAGGGAAGTGGAGCTTTCCGCTGCCATACGGGATGCGATAAAAAGCGCTTCTGATCAGGAGCCGGGGGAGAGAACCCCATTTTTACGGGAATTGAAAGATTTTTGCCGATGGATCGGGTATGAACCAGATACGGCTTATATATTTCTGCTGCGGGATACCCTGCTGCCGTTTGCCTACTATCAGGCTAGGGAAAGAAGGCGCATTTATCCGTGGCTGCTGAGCCGAAAAGCCTTTGCGAAGCTTGCCGGCAGGGAAGCAGGAGACGACAGTCTTCGAGCGGCCGTTTACCGGGGGCTGGAGGCTGGAAACGGGACGGATTTTGCACAAATGAGGAAACACGTGCTTCCGGATATGATCCAAAATCTGCGGCAGTATCCCAAAGTGGAGGCAAGGCTGCGGGCCATGTTGGCCGGGATCCCGGAAAAGCGCATCCTTGTGATAGAATCCGGTTGTGCAGGTACCTTTCCCCTGCTGCTCATGAGTTTGGATGCCCGGGTGGATATGCGCATGTATACTACATATCCCTATCTGGTGGATGCATATGGCAGTCGAATCTATACCCGTCGGTATGAAGAAAACCGGCTCTTTGAGACCCTGACGGCGCAGGAGAATCTTTTTGCCTTTTCTGACTGGCGAGAGGACGGGTTTTATGTGCGTCCATGCCTGAACGTCGAGATCCGGCGGCAGGCCTTGAGAGAGCTGCGGCAGATGCAGGTGGAATGATTGAAAAGAAAATGAGAACGTGCAGCTGGTTTGTGCACGGAAATACCGGAAAAGGGCGGAAAGATCGATCCTCCCAAACGGTGCAGAATACTTTTCAAAAAAGATTACAAAAGAAAATCCGTAAGAGCAGCAGGCTCTTGACTATTCATGTTCATTATGGAATAACATAATGAAATCAGGACGACGGAAGAGAAGCGGCTATATAAGAACTGTATATCACGGCTGCTGCGCACAGCAAGGCTGCTGCCAATGCTGCATAGGGTACTGCCCGATCTATGCGGGAGCGGAGCCGCAGCAAGCGATTTTCGAAAGGGACGCTTCGTTCCTGATAGCGCAGCAGCACGTCGTCTCCCAGCTGAGAGAGCCAGGCAGTCTTTGGAACAAACACGTTCATATCTTCTTCAAAGGCATCCGTTGCAAAGCTTTCTTCTGTTTTCAGCAGTTTTTCCGCCTTTGCGGGCGGGATTTTCAAAATTTGGCCAATGGCCTTCACTGACAGGCCGGCTATGTGCCGCAGGTACAGAACGGCTTTTTTTTGCAGAGGAAATTGCATAAACTTCCATATTGTATCAGAAACGGGTGTGCCCAGCGCTTCTTCCAGCTGTTTTCGTGAGAGAGGCTTATGCCCCTTTTTCAGTTTGGCATCGCCAATGGCACGGTAGGCCCAGGCGTATAAAAGAGCCTTTTCTTCCTCCTGCGACAGGGGTGGCTTTGACTCCCCCATATATAAAAAAGATTGAAATGCGGCGCTTTCTGCAGCGCGGACGCGGCCCAGACAAAGCACGCAAAAAGCATATACCTTCCATCCTTCTGTTTCGGCCAGGGCTTCCGTGCGGGGATAAAGCTCTGTCATATCCGAAGCCTCCCAAAAATATAAAATAGGTTGTGAGCAAAAAAATAATTGCATTGAGCTGATTTTTATGTAAGAATAATAACATACTTTTTCATCCGGCGCAAGGCGGAGGGAAAAGCGAATATGTACATGCGAAAGGAACACATCTAAGCAAGCAGGAACTCAACGACCAACAAACAACTAAGGAGGAACTCAATGAAAAGACGTATTTTAGCCCTGTGCCTTGTGCTGGCTACCCTGTTCAGTCTCATTGCCTGCACCGCCCCCGCTGACAAAACCGATCCTGAGTCCCAAGGAAAAACCGAAACCGCCCAGACCGGCGGCGATGCAGCCCAAACCGAAGCGGCTGCCTCCGATCTGGCCAAACTGGCTAACAAAACCTTTGTAAATGAAAATGTTGGTAAAGGTATCCACAAGGGTACCGCTGAGAAGGACAGCATTACCGTAGAATGCAGCACCATGTCGGTCATGAACACCATCAAGATGACCTACAATACCGAGCTGTCCATTGCACGTCACTGCTTTGATACCCTGGTCAAACTGGACGCCGAAAACAATATCGTGGGTGCAGCGGCCGAATCCTGGGAATCCGCACCCAACGCCGCCGGTGAAAAGGATATGGTATGGACCTTCCATCTTCGTCCCGGCGCCAAATGGGTGGATTCCACCGGTGCGGTCATCGGCGATCTGAAAGCCAGCGACTTCGTTTTTGCCTGGAAGGAACTGCTCAATCCCGATAATGCCGCTGAATACTATGCTTTTGCGGCCATTTTCAAAAATGCCCAGGCCTATTATGATTATAAATCCGGCAAGGAAGGCGCTCCTGAAGTCAAGTGGGAAGATGTAGGCGTCAAGGCGCTGGATGATAATACCATCCAGTTTGAGCTGGAGGTCTATCTGCCCTATCTGCTGCAATACCTGAAGTTTGAAGTGCTCTCTCCGATCTGTGAGGAATTCTACAACAAGGTAGGCGCAGATGCATACGGCACCGCTCCCGACAAGATGGCATACTCCGGAGCCTTCTATATGACTGACTGGCTCACCGACAACAGCATTACCGTGGTCAAGAACCCCAACTGGTGGGATGCGGCCAGCGTGAAGCTGAACAAGATCGTATTCGTCAAGTATTCCGATTCCAACACCAAGTACAATGCCTTCCTGGGCGATGAAGTGGATATCATCGACATCACCGGTGAACAGCGTCAGATGTTCTCTGCAGAAGGCTACGGTGTATCCAGCTATATTGGCGGATATAGTTATTATTTCCAGATCAACACGCTGGAGAACGGCGCCAACGAAAAGTATCCAGAAGCCAAAAAGTCCGATATGCGCAGCAAGAGCCTCCGCAAGGCTATCTCCTGTGCGCTGGATCGCCGCCAGATCATCGATACTGTATTCAAAAACGATAACGAGCCTGCACAGAGCTTTGCCTTGGGTATTACCGGTGTGAATACGCCTACCTTTGCGGAAGCTGTGGTCAAAGAAAATGGCGCTCCCCTTTACTCTGAGACGGCCGATGCAGCCAAGGCACAGGAGTATCTGGCAGAGGCCCTCAAGGAACTGGGGTATACCGATGCTTCTCAGATCGACATTGCCCTGATGACTTCTGAAGGCACTCAGAACGAGCTCCTTTCCCAGGTGGTGCAGGAGCAGCTGCGCAAGGTGCTGGGCATTGAAGCCAAGATCGATGTTTTGACCATTACGGAAGCCCGCAGCCGCCGCAACAAGCTGAATTACGATATGTTCATGGGTGGTTGGGGACCCGACTATAACGATCCCATGACCGATCTGGATTTGTGGACCAGCGAGAACGGCAATAACCACACCGGGTATGCCAGCGCCAAATATGATGCCCTCATTGAGGCTACCAAGACCGAGACCGATGCCGCAGCTCGTGAGAAGCTCTTTGTTCAGGCGGAGCAGCTTATTGCTGAGGATATGTTCATTATCCCCGTTTACTGGAGACATGAAGACTATGTTGCCAGCGAAAAGATTGCTTCCGGCGCCGTTCGCCGTTCTTTCCAGGGGTATTATCTGACCTACACCACTCTCGCCAACTGATAGAGAACAGCCGGCTCATCCGGCATCCATTCCGACACATATCCGGCGGCACGGGTAAAAAGCCCGTGCCGCCCCCCTTCTGAAAAAATACATATTGCCTGTCAGATTCATAAGGAGGACCCTACGTGCTGCGCTACGTTTCAAAACGTATCGGATATGCGGTCTTGACTCTGTTTTTTCTGATCACGATCGTTTTTTTCATGATGCGTGCTTTACCCGGTGATCCTTTCATCGGAGACAAAACGCCTTCTCCCACCACGCTGGCCAACATGAAAGCCAAATATGGACTGGATAAGCCTCCGGTGGTTCAGTATTTCATGTACCTGGGCAACGTTTTGCGGGGAGACCTGGGCACATCCCTGACCTATGAAAAACCCGTGCTGGATATTGTAAAGGAGGCATTTATCGTCTCTGCTGACCTGGGGACACGGGCGCTGCTTTTTGCGGTGATCATCGGCGTTCTGCTGGGCGCAGTGGCTGCGGTCAAGCGGGGAAAATCCATGGACACCGTCTCCATGGTCATAGCCATGATCGGTGTGTCCGTACCAAGCTTTATTTTAGGCGCCCTGCTGCAATATTTTCTGGCGCTCAAGCTCAATCAGGCTTTGGGGCACCAGCTGCTTGCGGTACAGGGATGGGGCAGCTTCAAACAGACCGTTCTGCCATCCTTTGCACTGGGGCTCAGTTCTCTGGCAACGGTTTCCCGCCTGATGCGCACCAGTATGCTGGATGTGCTCAGCCAGGATTATATCAAAACCGCTAAAGCCAAAGGCCTTTCACAGCGGATGATCCTGTGGAAGCATGCCGTACGTAACGCTATCATGCCCGTGGTCACCATCATGGGACCTACGGTGGCGGCGGTGCTTACCGGTACTTTTGTCATAGAGAGCATCTTCAACATCCCCGGCCTGGGCAAATACTTCTCCATGAGCGTCAAGGACCTGGATTTCACCATGATTGGCGGCACAACTATTTTTTATGGAGCGCTGCTGATCGTGTGCACCCTGGTGGTGGATCTGCTGTACGGTGTGATCGACCCCCGCGTCAAGCTGGAGGGCTGAGCCATGGAACATATTTCAAAAGAACGCTTTACCCATATCGGTGAAAATGCCAGGGAACGGGAGGCTATAGCCCGTCCCAGCATGACCTTTATGCAGGATGCGCTCCGGCGTCTGGTAAAAAACCGGGTTGCGCTGCTGTGTGTGGTACTGCTGATACTGCTGATCCTGATATCCGTAGCGGCACCGCTGTTTTCTCCCTTTGATTACAGAGAGCAGCATTACAGCCATACCAATGCACCCATGGGTACCCTGTGCACACAGGAAGACAGCGCCGGTTTTGGACATGTGCATATATTCGGTACGGATACTTTGGGGCGCGATATCTTTACCCGCTGCTGGATGGGCGGCCGGGTATCCCTGATCATTGCCTTTTCTACGGCCATTATCGATTTCTTCCTGGGTGTCATTTACGGAGGCATCTCCGGTTACTTCGGCGGCACAGTGGATATCATCATGATGCGGATTTTGGAGATCATCAACGGCATCCCCTATTTGATGATCATCATTCTGCTGCGTATGGTTATGCCTGGGGGAGTATTGAGTATCATCGTGGCCTATTCCATGGTGGGCTGGATTCCCATGGCCCGGCTGGTGCGGGGGCAGGTGGTCTCTTTAAAACAGCAGGAATTTGTCACCGCTGCCGAGGCTTTGGGGGCCGGCGCTTCCCGGCTGATCGCCAAGCATCTGCTTCCCAACACACTGTCGGTGGTCATTGTACGAGTCACGTTGTCCATTCCGGCCGCTATCTTCTCTGAAGCGTGGCTGAGCTATATGGGTCTGGGCGTACAGCTGCCCCTTTGTTCCTGGGGTTCACTGGCCCAGGCGGGCATTGAAAACTTCCGGCTGTATCCTTCTCAGCTTATCATACCCGCTGTATGCATCAGTTTGACCATGCTGGCATTCAACCTGTTCGGCGATGGTCTGCGGGATGCATTCGACCCGAAACTGAGGAGGTAAGGAACCATGAGCGAACGTATTTTAGATATTCAGGACCTGCGAGTCTCTTTTGATACCTATGCCGGAGAAGTGCAGGCCGTCAGGGGCGTATCCTTCCATGTGGATCAGGGAGAGGTGTTGGCCATTGTGGGAGAGTCCGGCTGCGGCAAGTCCGTTACCGCTCAGACCATTATGAAGCTGAACCCCATGCCTCCCGCCCGTATTGTCAGCGGCTCCATTCGTCTGGGAGAGCACGACATTGTGGCTGCCGGGGAAAAGGAGATGCAGGCCATTCGGGGCAAGGAAGTCTCCATGATCTTTCAGGATCCCATGACCTGTATGAATCCCACTACTCAGGTGGGCAAACAGATCGTAGAAGCCATTAAACTGCATCAGAAGCTTTCCCCCAAGGAAGCTAAAGAGGAGGCTATCCGCTGCCTGAAACAGGTACGCATCCCCAATCCGGAGGAACGGGCAAAGCAGTATCCGCATCAGTTTTCCGGTGGTATGCGCCAGAGGGCCATGATCGCCATGGCGCTTTCCTGCAACCCGAAACTCCTTATTGCCGATGAACCCACCACTGCATTGGATGTGACCATTCAGGCACAGATCATGGAACTGCTGGCGGATATAAAGAATGAGATCCATACGGCCATCATTCTTATCACGCACGATCTGGGTGTGGTGGCCGGTTCTGCAGACCGGGTAGCGGTCATGTATGCGGGTAAGATCGTGGAAACAGGCAGCACCCGGGATATTTTCTACCACAGTGCCCATCCCTACACACAGGCACTGATCGGCAGCCTGCCTTCCGTGGATGTGACCAAACAGCAGCGGCTGGTTTCCATTCCGGGCACGCCGCCGGATCTGCTGGCGCCACCCAAAGGCTGCGGATTTGCGGCCCGCTGCAAGTATTGCATGCGCGTTTGTCAGGAGGAATATCCGCCGGAATTTACCGTGGGCGAAGGGCATACGGCCAACTGCTGGCTGCTGCATCCGGATTGCCCCTGTGCTAAAGAAAGGGGAATGACTGATGGAGAATAAAATGGAGATGCGGCAGACGGAGAAAGAAGTCCTCATCCAGGCGGTGAACGTGTGCAAATACTTCAAAGTCAGCGGCGGACGGGTGCTCCATGCCGTGGAAGATGTAAACCTTACCATCCACAAAGGAGAGACCCTGGGACTGGTGGGGGAATCAGGCTGCGGGAAATCCACATTGGGGCGCACTCTCATGGGCATCTACACCCCTACGAAGGGGCAGCTGCTGTATCGCGGTAAGGAAAAGGATCTGCGTAACAAGAAGGAACGTTTCCAGTTTGCCAAGAAGGCGCAGATTGTGTTTCAGGATCCCTATGCTTCCCTGGATCCACGCATGACCGTAGGTTCCATCATTGAGGAGGGCATGGTCATCCATAACATGTATGATCCCGCCCGCCGGAAGGAGCGTGTGGCAGAGCTGCTGGATACAGTAGGGCTGAACAGAGAACATGCCAATCGATTTCCCCATGAATTTTCAGGCGGACAGCGGCAGCGTATCGGCATTGCCCGGGCTTTGGCCATTGAGCCGGAGTTTATCGTCTGTGACGAGCCAATATCAGCTCTGGATGTATCCATTCAGGCTCAGGTCATCAACCTGCTCCACGATCTGCAGCAGCGGCTGGGATTAACTTATCTGTTTATTGCCCACGACCTGAACATAGTCAAATACATTTCCGATCGTATTGCGGTCATGTATTTGGGCAGCGTGGTGGAGCTGGCCACCAGTGCAGAACTGTATGCCAACACCCTGCATCCATATTCCAAAGCGCTGCTTTCCGCTGTGCCTATTCCCGATCCTGAACTGGAAAAGGGAAAGAAGCGTCAGATCATCGAAGGGGATGTGCCCAGTCCCATTCATAAGCCTAAGGGATGTGCTTTCTCCAGCCGCTGCCCTGTGGCCTGCGACAAATGCCGGGAATGCGTACCTGCACTGAAAGAGATTCAGCCCGGTCATTTTGTAGCCTGCCATCTGGTGCAGGGAGAATGAAAAAATCAGCGGCAAAAGCTCAAAAATAATTGCACATGCAAACGGCGTGGCCTTTATGGCCACGCCGTTTTGTCTAAAGGAACTGATGCAGATGGATAAAGAATGTTTGCTGATTTGACTTTTAGAGAACAGCCGTTATTCCATTTCGGTACAAAGAGTAAACGTTTCCGGAAGGTTAAAAATCTCTTTTTTCAGAAAGATCGGATAAAAGTATTCGTCCTTCAATCTGTCCAATTCCAGCCATTCAAACACATGGGTATGGCACCCTTCCGTCAAAGTAAATGCGTCACCGTATTCCGCCAGATTCGTATCTGTTATATCCATCAAAAAATAGATGCAGAGTTCATGATACCGAAGGGCGTCTACATCCTCTGTAAAAAATGCCTGATTGAGCCACAAAGGGCGTATGATCCTGGGGGTTATACCTAATTCTTCCTGAACCTCCCGTATAACAGCAAGTTCGGCTGTTTCTCCCATGGCAACTCGTCCGCCTGGCAGATAAAAGTAGGGAGAACGCTCGTCGTGCATGGCCAGGATCTTGTTTTCTGAAAGTATCACGGCACATACTCTGTAATTGAACTTTTGATCCTCATGCTTGAAAGAAATATCCATGCAGCGGCCTCCACAAATCCCAATTCATAAGCTTTATAATATCGCATGAACACAAAAAGCGCAAGAACATTCCCTGCGGCACAAATTACGGGACAAAGGCGCACGTGGTAAGGGGATCCCGATGAGAAAGAGGCAGGGAGCGTTCCGGAACGGTATGCGTTGTGCGCTGCCTTGCCAGTGCCGCAGGATGTGAAGTATAATAAAACATAACATGAAAGGAGTGCGGCAGGCATGGAGCAATATAAAAGAGAACACAAGGAGCAGCAGCCGGTACTGGCCATTTGCTATGATTTTGATAAAACTCTGTCTCCGGATAATATGCAGGCGCAGGGATACATTCAATCTGTAGGATATGATGTGGACGCTTTCTGGAAGGAGTCAGATGGTCTGGCTGGCAGCAACGATATGGATCAGAATCTGGCTTATATGCTTCTTATGAAGAAAAAGGCTCAGGGCAAGGTGCTTTTTACCCGGAAGAAGCTGGAGGACTACGGCGCCCGGGTTAGCCTGTTCCCCGGGGTGGAGGAATGGTTTGAACGGATCCGTGCTTATGGTGCGGAGCACGGCGTTATTGTAGAGCATTATATCCTATCTTCCGGCTTGAAGGAGATGATAGAAGGCACTTCTGTGGCCCAAAAGGGAGCTTTTAAGAAGATCTATGCCAGTGCTTTTTACTACGATGCGGACGGAGTGGCGGAATGGCCCGCTCAGGTAGTGAATTATACCAACAAGACTCAGTTCCTTTTCCGTATACAGAAGGGGGTGTTGGATATCAACGATCCCGGAGTGAACGATTACTTCCCGCCGGATAAGCTCAGGGTTCCCTTCCGCAATATGGTCTATATTGGCGATAGTGATACGGATGTGCCCTGCATGAAGCTGGTCAATCAGTACGGCGGCTACTCCATCGGGGTATACAGTGCCGTAACAAAGGATAAGTCCAAGGTATATAAGATGATGCGGGATAACCGCATCCGCTACTTTGCACCGGCAGATTATTCGCCCGGAACGGAGCTGGATGCTCTCATGAAAGCCATCATCGACCGAACGGTCCGGAACGAGGCTCTGGAATCCAAATATTTCGCCTGCAAGGGAGAACAGGAGATGCAGGATGCAAAGCACAGCCGGGAGGAGCGGGAGAAAGCGGAACTGCTTCTGCAGCTGGGAAGCAGTGAAAGCCCTGCGTACATTCGCAGCCTGATAGAAAAAATGCTGGCCGTTCCCTTCTGGACGGAAGGGGAACGGGAGGCACTTTTTGCGCTTGCCGCAGGGAATGGCCGGCTACTGTATCATTTGCGGGAGACGCAGGAAGCAAGAATTCTTTTTGAAAGACTGCTGGAGCAGTGCGATGAACCTTCTGCCGCCGCACAACGGGTGTTGGAAGCGATGAAGCAGAAGTAAGACGATATTCTGACCATATTTCGATAGAAAAGTACAGGGACAGGCAAAAAAGTTTTTGCGTTGCACAAAGAACTATAGTATACTGATATTTAGTATACAGGGCGCTGCTTCAGGCAGCACTGAATGAAGAAGGGAGGGCGCCATATCTTGGAAACGAATTATGCTATCGAGATGCTGCATATCACGAAGAAGTTCCCGGGTATCATCGCCAATGACGACATCACTTTGCAGCTCAGGCGGGGAGAGATACATGCTCTGTTGGGGGAGAACGGTGCAGGAAAATCCACCCTCATGTCTGTTCTTTTCGGTCTGTATCAGCCGGAGGCAGGCAGCATCCGCAAGGACGGGAAGCCCGTTTCCATCAAAGATCCAAACGATGCCAACGCTCTTGGCATCGGCATGGTCCACCAGCATTTCAAACTGGTGGAGTGCTTTACCGTGCTGGATAATATCATCATGGGCGTGGAGCCTACAAAGCTGGGGTTCCTGCAAAAGGAGGCTGCCCGCAAAAAGGTCATGGCCCTTTCGGAAAAGTATGGGCTGTATGTGGATCCGGATGCCCGCATAGAAGATATCACCGTGGGCATGCAGCAGCGCACGGAGATCCTGAAAATGCTCTATCGGGATAATGAGATCCTGATCTTTGACGAGCCTACTGCCGTGCTGACGCCCCAGGAAATCGAGGAGCTTATGGATATCATGCGCTCCTTGAAGGCTGAGGGCAAGAGCATTCTGTTTATCTCCCATAAACTAAAGGAGATCATGGCCGTGGCAGACAGATGTACCGTTCTGCGCAAGGGCAAGTATATCGGCACCGTGGAAACAAAAGATACTACGGCCGAAGAGCTTTCCCGTATGATGGTAGGCCGCAATGTCAGCTTCCATGTGGAAAAGAGCCCGGCTCATCCCGGGGAAGAAGCTTTGCGGCTGGAGAATGTCTCCGTGGCTTCCAAAGTGCATAAAAATAACGCTGTATGCAATGTGAGCTTTTCTGCCCGTCGGGGGGAGATCCTTTGCATTGCCGGTATCGACGGCAACGGGCAGACGGAGCTTGTTTACGGCATAACGGGTCTGGAACCCCTCGCTTCCGGAAAGATCACTCTTTGCGGTAAGGATATAACCAAAGCTTCCATCCGCAAACGCAATACCTCCGGGATGAGTCATATTCCTGAAGACAGACATAAGCATGGTTTGGTGCTGGAGTATTCGCTGGAAGATAACCTGGTGCTTCAGCGGTATTTTGAGCCGGATTTCACCGATAAGGCAGGCTTCCTTAAACGAAAGGACATTCGCAGTTATGCGGAAAAGCTCATCGACCAGTATGATATCCGCTCCGGTCAGGGACCCGTCACTACGGTGCGCAGCATGTCTGGCGGCAACCAGCAGAAGGCTATCGTAGCTCGGGAGATTGATCGGGATCCGGAACTGCTGGTGGCGGTGCAGCCCACCCGGGGATTGGATGTAGGCGCCATTGAATACATCCACAAACAGCTGGTCCGGGAGCGGGACGCCGGCAAGGCCGTGCTGCTGGTTTCGCTGGAGCTGGATGAGGTCATGGATGTATCCGACAGGATTCTGGTCATGTATGAAGGAGAGATCGTCGGCGAGCTGGATCCTAAAAAGACCACCGTAGAAGAACTGGGTCTGTATATGGCCGGCGCCAAAAGAGATGAGGTGAAGGCATGAAGAAAAAAAGCTTTTTCAGAAGCAACGGGGTGCAGTCTCTGCTGGCTTCTTTGATCTGCATCCTGTTGGGACTGCTGGTAGGCTATATCGTACTGCTGTTCATCAATCCGCAGGGAGCCGGAAAGGCCATTCTGACGGTGGTTAAAAACTTCTTCGACTATTCCCGTCCGGCGACCCGGCTGAAGTACTTTGGAGAGACGCTGGTCAAAACGGCGCCCCTGCTTATGTGCTCTCTGTCGGTGCTTTTTGCCTATAAGGTGGGGCTGTTCAACATTGGCGCTGCCGGGCAGTATGTGGTGGGCTCCTGCGCCTGCCTGTATGGGGCTCTGGTGCTGCAGTGGTCCTGGCTGCCCTGCATGCTGCTGGCCATTGCAGCGGGAATGCTGTTTGGCGCCATTGTGGGCCTGCTGAAAGCTTATTGCAATGTAAACGAGGTCATTTCCGGCATCATGCTCAACTGGATCGGCCTGTATCTTACCAATATGCTCCTGTATCAGGTAAAAGAGACCACCAGTCCTTATACCATTCGTATGCAGGGGCAGGGCAAGGCGGCGCTGCTGCCCTCCATGGGGCTGGAGAAATTATTCTCTGACGACCAGTATGTGACCATTGCCATTCCTCTGTCTATCCTCATTGCCATAGGCATCTGGGTGCTGCTGGAAAAAACCAGGTTTGGGTATGAGCTTAAAGCTACAGGCTTCAACAAGAATGCCGCCAAGTACTGCGGCATGGCCGAAAACCGGAATATTCTGCTGACCCTGCTTATTGCGGGCGGTCTGGCGGGCCTGGGCGGCTCCTTCTATTATCAGACGGGTATTGAGCAGTGGGAATGCACGCTGGCTTCCGTCCCGGCTATGGGCTTTAACGGTATTGCGGCAACCTTCCTGGGAGGCCTCAATCCGATCGGCACCATTTTCTCCTCCTTCTTTATCCAGCATATTACCTCCGGCGGTGCCTATGTGGATCGAACCATGTATTGTTCCCAGATCTCGGATCTGATCTCCGCCTTTATCATCTATCTGTGCGGCTTTGTGCTTTTCCTCAAGCAGACCATGAGCGGCATGGCTGCCCGCCGGGATAAGAAAAAGACCATTGCCCAAGAGGACAAAAACGCTGCGAAGGGAGGGGACGCACAATGATGCTTCTTATCCAATACACCATCATCTTTTCCTCAGTGCTGATCCTGGTGGCTCTGGGCGGGTGCTTTTCAGAGCATTCCGGCGTGATCAATCTGGGACTGGAAGGTATTATGGTCATTGGTGCTCTGGGGGGTGCATTGACCATGCGCTATCTTACCGGCATAGCAGAAGGCTTCTGGATGATCATGGCGGTCATTCTGGCGGCAGCCCTGCTGGGGATGCTTTATTCTGCACTTCTGGCAGTGGCCAGTATTCATTTCAATGCAGATCAAACCATTGTGGGTACAGCTCTGAACATGCTGGGATTGGCGGGGGCTACAGTTATTGTTAAGGCCATCAATACGGCAGCCAATCCCAATGATGTGTCCTCCACCGTACAGTATGTGGAAGCAAAAAAAAGCTTTATCACCAACATCGGAGGGTTTGAGTTCAACTGGTTCATGCTGGTGGCGGTTATTGCGCTGGTGGCGGCCTATATTGTATTGTATAAGACCCGTTTCGGCCTGCGGCTTATGGCCTGCGGAGAGCATCCTCAGGCAGCCAGTTCCGTTGGTATCAATGTGCAGAAGATGCGCTGGGCCGGCGTGCTGATCTCCGGTATACTGGGAGGGCTGGGCGGCATCTGTTTCATTCTGGTGGGCGTAAGTGAATGGAAGTTTGAGGTCGGCGTTTCCGGCTTCGGGTTCCTTTCTCTGGCAGTAATGATCTTTGGCCAGTGGAAGCCTCAGCGAATTGCGCTGGCAGCGTTGCTGTTTGGCTTCTTCCGGGCGTTGTCCAAGGTGTATTTCGGCTTTGACTTTATGATGGAGCTGCATATTCCCAGTTTGGTGTATAACATGATGCCTTACATTATTTCTCTGGTTGTGCTGGCACTGACTTCCAAACGTTCCCGGGCGCCTAAGGCGGAAGGCATTCCCTACGATGTATCCCGGCGGTAGTTTCCCAAAACAAAATCGTCCCTCTTCGTCCGACTGGCGGAGAGGGACTTTTTTATGGGAAGGCGTGAATGGGCGACGAAATGCAGTCTCCGGCAACTGCCCTTCTTTCGGGCAGATCGCAGCTGCGGGCATAGTTTACCCATACGGATCAAAAGTCAATGTGTTCATACAGAAAAACGCCGTCCCGGCAGAAACCGGAGGGACGGCGTTAAAACAGGATATGTATAAGGCGGCAGATCAAGCCAGAACGGCTTTGATATAGGTCTTTTTACCCTTGCGTATCATGAGGCCTTCCTGGAGTTGTTCCCGGGTGAAACGCACATCAAAGGAGGTAACTTTCTCTTCGTTGACGGTAACGCCGCCCTGCTGAATGAGTCGCCGGGCCTCGCCTTTGCTTGGTGCCAGCTTGCAGGCTACCAGCAGTTCAATGGCACCGATGGAGCCCTCCATAAGGGCATCCTCCGCTACGGATATGGCGGGGATGTTGGCGTTGGATTTATCTCCGGAAAACAGGGAGTGCGAAGCCTCCAGTGCCTTTTGGGCTTCTTCTTCTCCGTGAACCAGCTTGGTCAGTTCAAAAGCCAGCAGCTCTTTCTTCTCATTGATTCGGGAGGGATCCCAGGCTTCGATCTGCTCCAGCTGATCTATGGGCAGGAAGGTGAGCATCTTCAGGCATTTCATCACGTCGGCATCGTCTACGTTCCGCCAGTACTGGAAGAACTGGAAGGGACTGGTCTTGTTGGGATCCAGCCATACGGCGCCGTTGGCGGTCTTACCCATCTTCTTGCCCTCGCTGTTGAGCAGCAGGGTAATGGTCATGGCGTGGGCGTCGTTAAAACCCTTGCTGTGGAGCAGGTTCCGTCCGGCCAGCATATTGCTCCACTGGTCGTCGCCTCCAAACTGCATATTGCAGCCAAAATGATCATGGAGGTACATAAAATCATAGGCCTGCATGATCATGTAGTTGAACTCAAAGAAGCTCAACCCCTTTTCCATCCGCTGCTTGTAGCATTCGGCTCGGAGCATTTCATTTACGGAGAAGCATCCGCCCACTTCCCGAAGCATATCCACATATCTGATATTCAGCAGCCAGTCCGCATTGTTGACGATCATGGCCTTATCTTCACCAAACTCAATGAACCGCTCCATCTGCTTCTTAAAACAGGCGCAGTTGTGGTCAATGGTTTCTTTGGTAAGCATAGGGCGCATATCTGTCCGGCCGGAAGGGTCGCCGATCATACCTGTGCCGCCTCCCAACAGGGCGATGGGCTTGTTCCCTGCCATCTGCAGGCGTTTCATCAGGCACAAGGCCATAAAATGCCCCACGTGGAGGGAGTCGGCGGTGGGGTCAAAGCCAATATAAAATACAGCTTTGCCGTTGTTTACGGTTTCCCGGATCTCCTCTTCGTTGGTCACCTGGGCAATAAGGCCCCGGGCTTTTAATTCTTCATAGATCTGCATATGTATATCCTCCTCTTTTGACATAAATAAAGCCCCCTGTCCCTGGGGGGACAGAGGGCGAATAAGCGCGGTACCACCTCATGTTCAAAGGCAAACAGCCTTCCTCACGAAAGTCATGCCCCTGATCGGACAGAACTCTCTGCACGGTAACGGGTGCCCCCGTCCGGCGCTACTGCAACTTCCCGCCGACGGCTCCGGAATGTATTGGGCTTCGGGCCTTTGTTTCCTTTCACCTGCCGGAAACTCTCTATAAAAGGGGAACCGAAACTTACTTCTTTCCTTCCAAGCCTTTACTTGCAGGCACTATATCATATTCCGGTCTGCAATGCAAGAAAAATTTTCAGTGCTCCAGCAGTTGGGTGCCGAAGAGCGAAGAGAGCATCAGCAGAAGGCAGATCAGCACAAACAGGATCGTACCCGGGTTCAGATACATCCAACGGACGCTCCCCTGCTGCGGGCATTTATTCAGTTTGAATGTTTTGAAAAATCGCCACAGCGAGACGATCCCCACTGCCACCAGAGCGAGTATGGATACACTGAACAGGAGCGTAAACATGGATGCAGGAACGGAAGATGGATCCATGGTATTCAGCAGCAGGGGCAGCACGCCGCCTATGGTGTTCACAAATGCATGGATCAAAATGGGGTACAGGATGCGGCCCGTGCGCATGTATACAAAGGCCAGCAGCATGCCCAGCAAGAAAGCATAGAAGAACTGAAACAGATTTCCATGGAACAGACCAAAAGCCAGGCCCGAAAAGACCATGGCGGGCAGTTCTCCCCAACGGGCGATCTTATTCAGCAGCAGCCGGCGGAAAAGCAGCTCTTCCAGTACCGGAGCAAACAGAATGAGGTCCATTATGGTCAGCAAAGTGAGGTTGTCCTGCCCAAGCGTAGTCAGCAGGGGATTTTCCGCTCCGGGATAGATAAGATAGGAAAGCCCGGTACCGGCCAGATTCCCTGCATACATAAGCATATAAGCTATGGAAAGAACGCCTATCCATTGCCGGGGCGTCAGCGTGCGTTTTTCAAATTCGGCATTAGGCAGGGTATGAAGAAAGAGCAGGGCCAAAAGTTTACCCCCTACATCCAGACATAGGGTGTTGAGCAGCAGCAGTACATCCTGATGCAGATCCTGGGGCAGTAATAAACAAACACCCAAAAACAACAGGGCACCCCCTATCAGACAGAGGGAAAGGCCCAGACCTACACGGTTAAAAGCACGGCGGGTAGCGGCAGGAGTAAGGGAAAAATCATTGGAAACGGGAGAGGAAAGAGGGAGCTGTTCCATAATGCAGTGAGCACCTCCGAAAGAAATATATGTATATTCTACATGAAAAGACAGGATTTGCAAAGCGTCAATTCAGCTTTGCTAAAAATGAAGGTATGCATATCGCCGGCGAAAAGCTTTCTTTTTCTGCTTACAGAGGACAGAAATTATTATTGCGCTTGCTGCGCCCCTATCTCCTGACGGGTAAAAAAGCATGGAGACAGCCCCGGATGCATAGGCTTTTGCATGAAGGAAAAACATAAAAGAAATCGGCGCTTTGCCGGAACATTGGGGACGCTGGGTCTGCCGGAAGATCTGTTGCCGGGGGTGCCCAGGATCACGGTGGTGGGCCGGGAGCAGATGCTGCTGGAAAATATGGGCGGCGTGTGCGCCTACAGTCTGGAGGAGGCCTCTTTTTATACAGGCCAGGGGGTGTTGACGGTTCGGGGCAAGGGACTCCTGCTCCGGGAACTGGGGGAGAGCCGGGTGTTGCTGCAGGGGGAACTGAAAAGCTGGTCTTTTTGAAAAAATTGTGAGACAGCGGGGGAAAAGATAGGAGCATGTGGCATTTTTTCAGGGGATATGTTATACTTCGACTGGAAGGCGTCTATCTGGAGCGTTTTTTAAACGGTCTCAGGCAGGCACATATCCCTGTGTGGGGGATCCGCCGCCGGGAGGACCGGGCTCTGGAGCTGCGCATATACCGCCGGGATTTGGTGCGCCTGCTGCCCCTGCGCCGCCGCTGCCGCTGTCGGCTGAATGTGGAAAAACGATGCGGGCTTCCCGCCTGGTGGCATATTCTGGGCGCCCGCCGCTGGATGTTTTTTGCCGCTGCCGTTTTGCTGGCTCTGATATGTTTTTGCAGCGGACGCGTGTGGTATATAGAGGTGGAGGGCTGCCGGAATATGGATCGGGAAGTGCTCCTGCAGACACTGGCCGATCATGGTATAGGTATAGGCAGGCCGGTAAAGAAGCTTCCTCTGTCGGATATCGGCCGCCGGGTAGGGGCACTGTATGATGAGATCGCTTTTCTGGGACTTCAATGTGACGGGGTGTTTTTGAAGGTCACCGTCCGAGAAGCAGAGGGGGAAAAGGATCATCTGGAATACAACGTTCCCTGCGATATCGTGGCGGAAAAATCAGGCATTGTTACCCGGCTTACGGTGTACCGGGGTACGGCACTGGTGAAAACCGGAGAGCGTGTGGAAGCAGGGCAGGTGCTCATTTCCGGCACGGTAGTGGCCCGGGATGATAGCCTCAGTTACCGCACCCATGCCATGGGGGAAATATACATAGCCCGGGCGTATTATGGGGAGGCACAGGCACCCCAGGTGCGCGTAGAGGAGCGGGAAACGGGACGTACAGCTCCTTATGCCGCCGTTTTATGGAAAGAAAAACTGCTTGTGGAGCGGGAAAGTCCCTTCACCCGAAGCCTGCTGGAACAGCAGACAGATAGGGGACGGTGGAAGCTGTTTGCTCCGGTGGAGCTCCTTCAGGGAGAATACCGGGAGCTGGAGGAAACACAGATTCCTTTGGAACCCTGGGAGCAGGAGGAGCAGGCGCTGGCCCTGGCCCAGCAGCAGGCCCTTTTACAGGTGCCCCGAACGGCCGGTATACTGATGCTCAGCAGCCATACCGCCCGGAAAGAAGGGATACTGTGGGGGATTTGCACCGTGACGGCAGAAGAAAGAACAGGAATACAAAGGGAGATGGAACCATAGATGGAAATCAACACAAGAGAGTTTATAGAGATCGACAGTCTGGAAGATACCGTAGGTCTGTTCGGTGTCTTTGATGAGAACCTGAAGGTCTTTGAGGAGGAAACCGGCACGGTGATCTCCGTTCAAAGTGATGGCATTTACATCGACGGGGCGGCGGAAAATGCATCGTTGTGCCGAGCAGTGCTGGAAAAGCTTCTGGAGATGCAGCGCAAGGGAGAAGCCATCAACCGCAGCCGTATCCGCTATGCGGTGGATTTGGCCCGGGAAGGCAATGCCGAACTCATTAAGGAGATCATGGGGGACGTGGTGGCCCTGACCTGCCGGGGCAAGCAGATCAAGTGCAAGACACTGGGGCAGAAAAAGTATATCCAGTCCCTTAAAGAGCATGAGCTTGTCTTTGGGGTAGGTCCTGCCGGTACGGGAAAGACCTATCTGGCCGTGGCTATGGCGGTGCTGGCCTTTAAAAACAAAGAAGTGGACAAGATCATCCTTACCCGTCCTGCTGTGGAGGCCGGAGAAAAACTGGGCTTTTTGCCGGGAGATCTGCAAAATAAGGTGGATCCCTATCTGCGGCCTTTGTATGATGCGCTGCAGGAGTTTTTCGGTTTGGAGACCTATAAGAACCTGATGGAGCGCGGGGCCATTGAAGTGGCGCCCCTGGCCTATATGCGGGGACGTACCCTGAACAATGCCTTCATCATTCTGGATGAGGCGCAAAACTGCTCTGCGGAGCAGATGAAGATGTTCCTCACCCGCTTTGGGGAGGGAAGCCGTATTGTGGTCACCGGGGATATTACCCAGATCGACCTGCCGCGGGAACGCAAGAGCGGTCTGATCCATGCTCTGCAAGTGCTCAAAGAGGTGGAAGGCATTGGCATCGTCCGCCTGACACACAAGGATGTGGTGCGTCATGAACTGGTGCAGCGGATCATTCAGGCCTATGAGCGCAGCGAAAAACAGAATAAGGAGAGTTTCATTGAGCGCTGAAAAAAATACCCTGCTCCGCCGGCGGGTGCGCCGCAGGCTGCTGAAGGACATGCTCCTGCTGCTGGGGTTGCTGCTTCTGTCTTTAGGGGCATATCTGCTTCGCTGGCGGCCTTATGGGGTAACGTTGGCGGTGGGAGATACGGTATCTGCAGAGGTCACCGCCCCCAGAACCATGGAGGATGCCTATCTTACGGAGATCGCCCGGCAGCAGGCCAGAAGCCAGGTGGAAACCGTCTACGTTATGGATGAAGCCAGCGTGCAGGCGGCTAAAGCAGCACTGGAAACGCCCCTGACAAAGATAGAAGACTTTTTGAATGATATGGCCGTCCTCTGGCAGCAGAAGGCAGAGCGCTTTGACGGACAGTATTACTACAACAGCCAGGAATGGACCAGCATGCTTTCCCAGGCGGACCTGGAGCGTTTCCTGCAGGAACGGGGGCTTGCTGCGCTGGTTTCACCGGCGGTAGGATATGCGCTGCTGGAACAGTATGTGCCCCAAGGGCAGCGAACGCCGGGGCAGGCGGCGGATATAAGCGAATACAGGCAGACTTTTCAGCAGATCATATATCCCCTGCTGGAGGCCGGGCTGGAAGAAAAGGACATTCCTGCCGTTCGGGAGCAGGCCGTAACAGCCTTGAAGAGCACATCCCTGCCCGCCGCCGTAAAAACGGAGCTTTCCGAAACACTGCTGACCCAGTGCCTGCTGCCTACGGTGGTGGCGGATGAAGCCGCAACAGAGGCGGCCCGGGAGCAGGCGGCCAGGAATACGGCGCCTGTGTTGTTGGAAAAAGGGCAGGTGCTGCTGGAAAAGGGCAGGGTCGTTTCTCGGGGAGATGTGGCGCATCTGCGGGCTTTGGGTCTGCTTCATGAAGCGGGGAGCTTTCTGGGGCGGCTGGCCGGGTATATGATCTACCTGCTGCTGTGCTGGAGCGGTTATGGACTGCTGCTCTTGCTGTGCGGGCAGAAGCTGCTGCTTAAACCACGTGAGATCCGGCGTATGGCAGGTGTTTGGGCTTTGACGATGGGGGTCACTTTGGGTCTTTCCCTGCTGGAGCCCCGGCTCATGCCTATGGTGCTGGGGGTGCTGCTGCTATCTCATGAAACGGGGCGGCCCGTGATATTGGGGACTGCAGCGGCCATGGCCTTGATCATCGGGCCATTGGGAGCAGACGGAGGGCTTTTCAGTCAGGAGGCCTGGCGCATCGTGCCCTGCTGGCTGGCGGCAGGACTTGCTGCCGGAGCACTGAAGAGTCTGTATCCGGGGAGAAGCGTAGGGCTGCCGGCGGCTTTAACAGGAAGCGCAGCGGGTGCCTTTTCCCTGTTGGGGCCGGCTTTGTATGCGGGGGACTCATTTTTAAGCTGCGCATCCGCTATGGGTTTTGCCTTGGCCGGAGGAGCGCTTTCACTGCTCTTGAGTATGGGCTTTTCCATGCTGGGGGACAGGCTGCCGGCATTGCGCCGCATAAAAAACAAAATGCAGGAAACAGAGCCGCAGCAAAGCGGTTCGGAGGAATAAAGCTATGATAGAAGTATTGGCAGATGAAGATCTTACCCTGGAGCAGGAGCAGGCGGCGTTAATACGCAGGGCCTGTGAAACGGCTCTTTCCATGGAAGGGGTCAGGGGAGATATAACCGTATTGATCTCTCACCCGGAGCGGATACGGGAGTTGAACCGTGACTTTCGCCACGTAGACAGAGTCACGGACGTGCTTACCTTCCCGGCCTGGGAAGGGGAGTCCCTGTGCGCCCCGGAGGACGGATATCTGGGAGATATCATGATCTGCCTGGAACGGGCTCGGGAGCAGGCTTTGGAATACGGTCATAGCCTGGAACGGGAGATGGCCTTTCTGGCGGTTCATGGGACGCTGCATATTCTTGGCTATGACCACATGGAGCCGGAAGAAGAAGCAGTAATGCGGCAAAAGCAAAGAGAAATCCTGGAGAAGATGGGGGAAACAAGATGAAAGCACTGACTGCGGAAGAAAAATATATGCTGCTGGAAAAGGCCAGGGAGGCCCGGAGCCGTTCCTATAGTCCCTATTCTCATTATGCGGTGGGAGCCGCCCTGCTGACGGAAGACGGAAAGATCTATCAGGGATGCAATATGGAAAATGCCTCTTACACGCCTACCATTTGTGCCGAACGCACGGCCTTTTTTAAAGCGGTGTATGAGGGGGAAAGAAAATTTCGTGCCATTGCCATTCTGGGCAGCGGAGAAACCATTGCCTATCCCTGCGGCGTGTGCAGGCAGGTTATGGCAGAGTTCTGCGGCCCGGATTTCATCCTTCTTTGCGGCAACCGGGACGAAAGCCGGGTAGAGATGCTTCCCTTTGAAGCTGTTCTGCCCCGCAGCTTCGGCCCAAAGGATCTGGAGGCGTGATATGGGATATAAAAGTGGATTCTTCAGTATAGTCGGCTGCCCCAATGTAGGAAAATCTACCCTGATCAACGCACTGGTAGGGCAGAAAATAGCCATCGTTACCGATCGAGCCCAAACCACACGCAGCCGTATCACCGGCGTGGTGACCCGCCCCGGATGCCAGATGATTTTTCTGGATACTCCGGGCATGACCATCCCGCGGAATAAGCTGGGCGAGTTCATGCAGAAGACCGCCGAGGATGCCCTCAGCGATGTGGAAGCAGTGCTGTATATGATCGATACCCGGCAGGGGGTGGGACAGCGGGATCAAGCTATCCTTCAGCGGCTAAAAAAATGTAAAAGCCCCGTGATCGTGCTGCTGAATAAGGCGGATGTGGCCACCAGGCTTATGGTGGAGGAAGCCCGGGAGGCCGTGGAAACGGCAGGCTTTGATACCGTTATGACCATTTCTGCCATGAAGGGGACAGGCCTGCAGGAACTGGAAAACAAGCTTATGGGCTATCTTACGGAAGGACCTCAGTATTTCCCGGAGGATATGGTCACAGATCAGCCGGAGCGGGTGATCTGTGCCGAAATGATTCGGGAGAAGGCATTGGAACTGCTTAAAGACGAGGTGCCCCACGGCATCGGCGTGGGGATGGACCGAATGCAGATGCGGGAAGATGGGAGGCTTATGGACTGCTACGCCACCATCTACTGCGAAAGAGAAAGCCACAAGGCTATCATCATCGGCCGGGGAGGCAGTATGCTTAAGAAGATCGGTACCGAAGCCAGGAAGGATATGGAGTGGCTTTTGGGATGCCGGGTAAATCTGCAGCTCTGGGTGAAGATAAAGGACGATTGGCGCAATAAACAGACGATGCTCAACGAATTGGGGTATCAGTCCAATTAAGGCGCAAGAGGCGGTGCCTTTTGGGGCATACTGCCTGTATGAAGAACGAAAAAGAACTGCTGGCCCGGTTTTATCAGACGGGTCGCATAGAGGAATACCTGGCCTACAGGCGGGCAAAGGATGGAGCAGATCAAGACAAAGTGCATAGTGACGGGGTACACGGATTACCGGGACAACGATAGGATGCTGTCTTTGTTCAGTGCGGAAAAGGGCCGCCTGGACGCCAAAGCACTTTCCTGCCGCAAAGCCACTTCCCCCCTGCTGCCGGCTGCCCAGCCTTTTGTATACGGGGAATTTGTGTTGTTTTCCAGCCGGGAAAAGCTGACGGTAGATCAGTGTGAGGTGCTGGAAAGCTTTTACCCCTTGCGGGAGGATGTTGAGCGCTTTGCCGCCGCTTCTCTTGCCTGTGCTTTGTGTCGGGGAGCTGTGCAGGAGGGAGAGGGAAACGAAGCGTTGTTTTCCCTGCTGTATCACACGCTTTCCTTTCTGGCTTACGGAAAAAGCAGCCCCAAAGATATGACCAGCTGCTTTTTGATCCGGTTTTTGTCCCTGATAGGCTACAGGCCCGCTATCACTCACTGCGCTTTATGCGGCAGAGACATGCGGGGGGATAGGGTGCTGCATTTTGATTCGGAAAAGGGAGGCGCCCTGTGCCATGCCTGCGCCTTTACGTCCAAAGCGGTGGATCCGGTTCTGCTGGAGGCCATGCGGCGGATGCTGCTATTAGAGGAGGAGCAGATGGATCGGGTGAAGCTTAAAGAAACTCTGGGGCAGCAGGTCCTTTCCCTGCTGTTGGAATATACTCTTTTTTATTTTCCGCAGGTACGCAAGGCGACCCAGCTGTTTGAAGGGCTGTAATAAAGCAAAAGCACGGAATCAGCGCCGCTTTTTCCTGAATTTCGGGAAAGAAAGCGGCGTTTTGCATGAGTAACCGTCTTTCTGCGGGGCATACTGAAAGCAGAAAAAGGAAAGGATGGTTTACAGCATGAACTGGACGGAAAAAGAAAAACTCCTTTTTAAGGATCTGAAGACTTCGGAGCGCACCAGCATAGAAAAGTATGGAGATTTCGAGGGACGTGCCTGCGATCCGGAGCTCAAGCAGCTCTTTGGCCGGATCCGGCAGCAGGAGGAAGAACATCTGCAGACGCTGGAGCAGATGGAAGGGGGCGTGATCCCCATGATGGCCGGGGGCGGCCAGCAGAGCGGGCAGGGGCAGAGCGATAAATGCGGAACAGCCGAACCCCATGATTACGGCGCCGATGCCCACCTGTGCGCCGATGCTCTGGAATCGGAAAAATATATTTCGTCTTTGTATGATACGGCTGTATTTGAATTCAAGGATGCTTCCGCCCGGGACGTGCTCAATCACATCCAGAAAGAGGAGCAGGGGCACGGCAAACAGCTTTATGACTATATGACCGCACACCAGATATACTGCTGAAAAAGGGTTTTCGGCAGAACAGTGACCCTATGCGCCTTATATGCATAGTCTGAAAATAGAGGAGAAGGACTTTTCTTTTCTTCAATTTACAGAAAATGAGGTGCATATATGGCAACACAAATCACCAATCAGGCCACGCTGACCTATCAATACGGAGCCGTTACCGCTTCAGCCGCTTCCAACATAGCTACCGCTACCCTGCAGGAGGCATTGGCTGTGACCAAATCCGCTCTGGACAGCGGCTACCGGGGCGATCAGCCTGTGACTTACATTTTGACGGCGACAAACAGCAGCGTCAATGCGCTGACCAATGTGACCCTTACAGATAACCTGGGCGCCTATACGCCCACCGGCGGAACGGCAGCTGTCAGGCCCCTGACCTATACGGGCCCGGCTCAGCTGTATATCAACGGAGTGCTTTCCGGCGCCGTTACACCTGCTGTCAGCGGAGGAAACCTTGTGTTTCCCATTCCCACTCTGGCGGCAGGGGCTACGGCCATGATCCTGTATAAGGCGCAGGCCAATGGCACCGCTCTTCTTGGGGCGGAGGACAGCATCACCAACACCGTCACCGCCGCCGCAGCAGGACTGACGGATACCTCCACGGCGGAATATACCCTTTCCGCGCAGACGTATGCGGACGTGAGCATTCTCAAGACCATGTCCCCTTCGGTGCTTACCGATGGCAGCACGGTGACCTATACCTTCACCCTGACCAACCGGGGCAATGCAGAGGCTACGGGTGTGGTGCTGACGGACGTATTCTCCCCGGCGCCCTCCAACCTGACGGTGAGCGTCAACGGAGCGGCCCTGACTGCCGCCGATTACACCTATACCGGCGGGGTGCTGACGCTGCCGGCCAGCGGTTCGGCCTATGCATTGACGGTTCCGGCCGCAACCTATGCCCAGGATGCGGCCACCGGCGCCGTTACCGTGACCCCGGGCGTTACCAACGTGGTAGTTACGGGCACGCTGTAAGCAAAGCAGGAACGGGAGCGGAGAGCGTTTCTCCGCTCCTTTTTTGTATGCAGCCGGTTTTTTGGGGGGGGAACTGCGGTACAGCCCTGCTTTCTATAGCATAGTATTGCAAATATTTTTTGAAAGTCATAGTATTTCATGCAAAATACTGTTGACAGATTATCGGTCACTTGTTATCATATAAATGAAGATCGATCTTACAAAAAACTAAATAAGGAGGAACATTTAATGAAGAAACGTATTTCTTTTACCTTAGCCCTGTTGTTGATACTAAGTGTATGCATCCTCCCCTTTGCGACCCAGGCAGAAGAAGTTCTGCGCAGCACTGCTTGTGAGGAACAGGGGCATCCTCTCACAATAACAATATCTTCTAATAAAAATCCGCAACAATACACTGCTAGTCAGCATAAGATACCCAAAGAAGTTACAAAGCGTTGCGCCTGTGGCGATAATAAAATAACTTATATTGAGTCGTATTCCTATGAGAAACATACCATAGTGTCCAGAGTGTCTCCCCATAGCGAAGGAAAGCACAATGTTACCAGATTATGCGATCTTTGCGGTTATGTGCAGCAGAAATACTCTTATGATTGCCCGGGCAATCCGTGTATCTATCCTGAATCTCAGCGTCCTGAATTGTATTGAGCTTAATAACAGGGGGAGAGGGAGTTCCTCCCTCCCCTCTGCTTTTTGCAACCGCGCTAGTATTTAATTAGCAAGAAGGAAGGTACTTATATGTCGGGTATATCATTAAAAATGTTTTTTCGAAACCGCTTAACTCCATTTATGGCGGTTTTGTTGGCGGCGGCAACAGCCCTTCTTTCTGTAGGCTGCTGCCTTTTTTATTCCGCAGAGGAAGCAGCTCAAGCTGTTACCCGGTTGTTTCATACCATTCCCCTGCTTACAAGATATATGGAGGAGCCAAAATGGGAGCAGGGGGAAGACGGAACGGATGAAGCCATTCAAATGGGCAACGTTACATATGAAATATATTCCCAAACCATGCACACACTGGCCACAAGCCCATATCTTTCCAAAGACGATCGACGGCTGTATACGGGCTATGCGCCTGGCATTCAGCCCTTGCGCTCCCGACCGACTTTAAAAAAGGATAGCGCAGAGTTTTATTATGATATGAGCGGAGATGGCGGTGACAGGGATTGGGAAAAACAATATAGAGAAATGGTGCTGGAAGCTACCCTGCAGGAAAAGATTCAGCTCAGCAGCGGAGGGGATCCTTTTTCTTCGGAATATGTAGGGCCGAAGAAAGCGATTTGGCTCGGCGATCCGGACAAGAGGCCTCAGATGATCCTGGAGCCGGAGTATATGTATATATTTAGCATCGACAGAGCGCATGCTCAAACAAATGTAAGATCTCCGCTGGAGAAGTTGGGAGAACAGAAGGTATATGTATTCTTCCATGGAGAAGACGAATACCCCGTAGAATTGAAGGAGGGAGACAGGTGTCTTCTGTACGGAGTGGGGATGGAGCAGCCTGGTATTAGCTATGATGCTTTCGGGACGGAGCACGAGATGCTGTATGATGGAAGGGTGATCACTTCGGCGGAATATGATTCCATGTCAGAGGAGGAAAAAGAAAAGGCCAACGATGAAGACCATCAGATGCTGCGGATGTCGCTCTGGATACAATATCCCGTCAGCCCTGTAGAAAGTCCTTATGCGCTTTTGCAGGGGAAAGAAGCATTGGATACAGGCAGTAAGGAAGCCTTCGTCCGTACCAGCGGGCTGGGGAAAGAGGCGGGGGAACGTTGGTACTACATCATACAAAATTGTAGGGAAGGGGCTAACGCCCTTTCCGTAGTCACCACAGAAAATTCCAGAAACATACTTACCTTCAACACCAAGGCTACCCCGATCATTGCCGGGCGGCATATTCTCCCCGGAGATACGGAGCCGGTGTGCTTGATCTCCGGTGAGTTGGCAGAAGAATACGGTCTTTCAGTGGGAGATACGCTGCCCCTGCGTCTCCACCGGGCAAAAATCGATTTTAGCATGAGCTGGGTTTCTTATAAGGCGTCCATGCAGGAGAACTGGTCGTTTCTCACCGATTGCGAAAGCCGGCAGGAACCACAGAAGATAAGCTACCGTATTATAGGCATTTACCGTTCCATGGGCTGGATTCCAAGTTTTTACGCCAACTATTTTTCTCCTAACACGGTGTTTGTGTCTGCTGCCTCTACCCCGGTGATTGAGGATTCCCGACCAAAGGAGTACGATGCAACACTGCTGGCATACTACACCCCGGAGGAATTGGAAATAAGAGAGCTGCCTCAGATCCTTTGGGGCTACTACCTGACGGAATCGGATCAGGCTCAGGCCTTTATGGATTCTCTGCCGGAGGAGGTGCGAAGGAACATTCAGCTGCTGGACGAAGGGTATGAACACATCCAGCCCCAGCTGGAAGCCCTCCGGGAGCAGATGAAAGGCATCGTCCTGCTGACGCTGGGCGCCTGGGTGCTGGTAGCGGCTCTGTTCATCTTCCTGTGTCTGTTCCGTGGGCAAAGTGCCATGGGCACCCTGCGCAGTTTGGGGGCAGGCATAGGCTATACCTTCCGGCAGTG
>ERZ857480.106940-NODE-165925-length-92539-cov-16.0280_pt1 | contig 92539 bp, 84 predicted proteins | sample MGYA00519767_ERZ857480 | MGnify/ENA primary metagenome ERZ857480 (study PRJEB31778, sample SAMEA3449210) | human gut metagenome | biome: human gut; feature: human-associated habitat; material: faeces | place: United Kingdom | collected 2010/2012 ...
GAGGGCTATCGAAGAGGTCATAACGAGAACGACTCGAAATCGTTTGACGGCCAAAAACCGTCCGTGGGTTCGAATCCCACGCCCTCCGCCAGCGAAAAACCCAGTCATATCAAGGCTTTGCGCCCATATGACTGGGCTTTTCTTTATGCTAATCTGCCATTGCTGCACATGATTTTCGGCAAGAAATCATGTTTGCCATCCGACGGCCTCGGTTTCCGGCAGAGTCAGGACATTGTCCATAACGTTTGCGGACGTAAGTTTGGATTTATAATCCAAATGGCTGTAGATGTTCGCCGTGGTGCTGATGTCGCTGTGGCCCAGCCATTCCTGGATCTGTTTCATGGGCACGTCGTTTGCCAGCAGCAGCGAGGCGCAACTGTGCCGGAGATCGTGGAAACGGATATGCCGCAGGCCTTTCATTTCCAGCAGCTTGCTGAAATTGCTGCTGAGATTGCGGGGATTAAAAATGTTCCCCATCACATCCACAAACACATAACCGTCATATTCCCGGTTGTAGCAGTTGCCGCAGATCCGCTTGTTCTCCTTCTGCTGCTCCTTCAAGGCCAGCAGCTTTTCACGGATGTTGGCGACCAGAGGAAGAGAGCGCAGACTGGATTTGGTTTTGGCGCGATCCGCACAGACGATCTCACACTTGCCGTCGATCTTGGCATTTGTTACGATATGCCTGATGGTGATGGTATTGCGCTCAAAGTCGATGGCGTCCCATCGCAGGCCCAGAGCCTCGCTGCGCCGGAGCCCGTAGAACGCGGTGATCTGGATCAGCAGAGAATAGGGGTGATCCTTTGTCGCCTCAAAGAGCTGCTCCAGCTCCTCCAAACGGTAGTAATCCGCGATATACTTCTGCTTCTTCGGACGCTCCACCTTGTCGGCGGGGTTGTACGGAATGAGGTCCATCTTGACGGCATATTTCAGAGCCTTGTGAATATTGGCGTGCTCGTGGATGACCGTGCTGGCAGACACGGTTTTCAGCTCGTACAGATAGAAGCTCTGAATATGCCCGGCTTGAAGCTCGCCCAGCTTGACGCCGGTTTTGCGAAAGTACGGCACGATCTTCCCCTTTACCATCTGGGTATAGGAGGAGAAGGTTGTTATCTCAATTGAATTGCGAACGACCTCCAGCCACAGCTCCATATAGTCGGCGAAGAGCATGTCGGCGGACAGTTCTCCATTTTCCTTGCTGACGGCGGGCGGCACATAGGTCTGACGCAGCTCCAGAAGCATCTTTTCCGCGCGCTTTTTGTTGTTCTTAATTGGCAGTCCCGTTGGAAACCACGGCTGCTTCCGTTTGCCGTTGGCGTCCAAATAGCTCAGGACCATATAATAGTAGTCGTTTTTGATTTGCAGGTGTCCCGCTATCATTCATCCATACCTCCTTTTCTGACAGCGTATGAACGGGCACCCTTTCGGACCGCTTTTATTATAGGGCCTACTCAGGTACCCGTCCAATGTGTCGTTTCAGTTCAAATCCGTGTTACGCCGCCGGCTGGGGATTTTCCGCCGAGAGCGCGTAGCGGATCACGTTGATCTTCGGAACGCGGTAGGCGTTTCCGATCTTCATGCCGGGGATATAACCGTCGCCGATTAGCTCGTAGGCCAGATGGCGGCTGATACCCAGCATGGACTGGACCTGGGCGACATTCACGATGTCGGGGTAGTCCGTGAACATCACCTCATACATGGCCTGCAGCTCAGTCTTCGTCACCGAAACCACCTCCTCCGTCGTCAACGGTCATGCTGTCGAGCTTTTTGGTTATTGTCTTGACCACATACTGGGTCTCCTTCTTGGAGAGCCTAAAGGTGAGCTCATTCCCAAACTCGTCATAGAAGGTGACCGCAAGCTTGGCGTAGCTGCGCTCAAAGTTGCAGGAATCGTAGTCGGCCAAATAATCCTGGAACAGATCCTCAACAAGGAGGCATCCGTCGTCCGAAAACTTTTCGATCATCTGGTCAAGCTCCTGCCTTCTTTTCAATGCCGCCAGATATTTCTTGTCATATACGATTTTCATAGTAAAATCTCCTTTCAGCGGGCGTCGCGGTCCTGGCGCTGCCGCGCCAAGTGTTTGTTATAAAAGTCCATGGCCTTGACAAGTGTCTCGGTCATCTGCTTCACGGAGGTGTCCGGGCGGAAAAAGCTGCGGAGCTTGTCTACCGGCACCTTCACATATTCCACCTGATTGCCCTTAACCTCGGACAGAAGCTGCAGCACCGCGTCATCCGTGAGAGTCTGCGCCTCGCTCATGCGCCGCAGCCGCCGGGCCTGAGACAAGGACGGCGTTACCTCATCGCTGTCCATCACAGAGAAGAGCATCTCCTGTTCGGACGGCTGCAAATAGGACAGCTCCACCGCCGGAGTCAGGGCGATTTTGCCCTCATCCACCAGTTTCAGGATGTCTGGGATCAGGTGGGTGAGTCGGATGTAGCGGAACACTTGATCTCGGCTTTCATCTGCGCTTTTTCCGATTTCCGCTGCAGCATCCAACTTTGTCGCAACTTGCGATAAAGTTAAGTCCGTGCGTTTCCCTTGATTTTTTAATGCCTCCATTTTCATCTTGTATGCAAAGGCCTTCTCCGACGGCAGGATATGCTCCCTTTGCAGGTTGCTGTCCACCATGGTGATAACAGCCTCCTCGTCCGTCAGGTCACGGATAATCACCGGCATGGTGTCCATCCCCAGCGCCTTGCACGCTGCCAGCCGCCGGTGACCGGAGATCAGCTCATAGCCGCCGCCCGGCAGCGGCCTTGCCAGTGCCGGAGAGAGCACACCGGCATCGGCAATGCTCCGCATGAGCTGCGCCATTTCCTCGTCCTCCTTCACCTTGAAGGGGTGATTTCGAAAGGGTGTGAGGGCAGCCAGCGGGATTGCCTCCACCCTTGGTTTTTTCGCATCGAGCCGTTCCTCCGTGCTCATAAAAAGCTCCTCGTACCCGGTCAGCCCCAAATCAATCGATCGGTCATTCTTCATCGAATCCTTCCTTTCATCGTATAATCGTCTTGTCCTCTTGGGACGGTTGCTGATTTCGCAGCACCTGCTTTTCCCGCGGGGATAGGTAGGGGTCGTTTTCCACCCACGCATCCAATTCACACGCCAAGAGGTCTTTCAGCTTTGGGTTATCCTCAATCATGTTATAGGCGGTTTGCTTTTGTTTCCGAAGCCGGGAAAGCTCTGCGGTGCAGGCGGCGCAGGACTTTTTCAGCTCGCCCCTCTCCGCAGGATCGGCGCAGCCTCGCTGCTTATTGCGGATTTTGCTGCGTGCAGCGGTTATTGCATCCATCTCCTTGTCCATTCGTGCAAGAAACCTCTGCACATCCTCCGGCGTGTCCAAATGCTCCCGACACACCAGCGTTATCTCAGCGGTGAAGCGATCTAGCTTGCGGCAAGCCTCCCGGCACTCCGCCGACAGGGGCTGCCGATATTCCTTTTCGTACAGCGGCGCAACGCCCAGCACGATTGCCACACAGCGGAAGAAGCTCAAATACCCGGTGACGCGGGGCAAATGCAGATAGACATCCCGCTGCCGGCAATATTCTTCCGTCGGCGGATTTTTCCTGGCATATTCCCGTGTGTAGGGCCTCATGAATTCAAAATAGCGCCGGGTCACGCGGATGTCCCTCTGGTTCTCCAGCAGCCTGTCCTGCAGCGCCTCCTTGTCATATTCGGCTCCCAGCCGGAAGGTGCGCATACACTTTTTAGCGCTTAGAGAGCGGATGGTTGCGTACCTGCGGTAGGGATCGCACACGAACACATAGCCCTTCTTCCGCAGCACGGCGCTCAGCTCCGTCCAGCTGCTCGATATCGTCAGCGCCTCGTCCAGCGCCCGCCGCATGAGGTTGTAGCGGGTAGGCTCGCCGTTCTTTTCGGCAAAGTAGACCGACCGCGCCGTTTTATGCCGCTGGGGATTTTTCACCACCGACAGGCCATGCTCCTTGCAGATACGGTCGGACATATCCCGCAGCTTGTAATAGACCTCGTATTTTGCCTCCAGCTTTTTGCCCGTCCACATATTCACCGGATTTACAACAAAGTGGTTGTGATAAGTGCCGGTGTTGAAGTGGGTGGCAACAAGCACCTGCCGGTCGTTCCCCCAAAGCCGCCGCGCCGTCTCCACGCCGATGCGATGGCATTCCTCCGCCGTGACCTCACCGGTCTTGAAGGACTGGTAGGCGTGGTAGGCCACATTGCCGCCGGCTTTGCCGAAGCGCCTCTGCACGGCAGCCATCTCCCTTGCGGCAGACTCCGCCCTGCAGCCAATTCCGGTGACGGCGTATTGCTGCTCCCCCTCATCCAGGGTTTTATCCTTGTCGGCAGCATACAGCAGCACCTGCTCCAGGTCGCTCAGCTTGGTCTTACTGGGGTTGGTGCAGTAGTCCACCACACGACTGACGCTGTCATGGATCGCCCAGATCTTCGTCACCGCCATCGGCATCCTCCTTCCCGTGATAGGCGCGCAGAAGCAGGCTCTCGATCTCGGTTAGGGCCTCGTCAAAGCCCCTCATGGCAAGCTCGTAGCGGACGGTGTCGTGGAGCGTCGTCAGCTTCTGATACGCCAGCATCAGCTCCCGACGCGGAGCCTCCTTTACTGCCGTGCCGATTCCCAAGGTCCGGAGATATTCCGACATATTCATGCCGCATTTCTTTGCCTTTCTGCGAATGGTATTCTTCTCGGTTTTATAGACCCGCACATTGATTTCCTCTGTTCGAGTCCGCATAGATATCACATCCTTTCAGCGGGGTTACAGGGGCACGCCCCTTTCGTATCGGCAGATACGGGGGAATTGGGTGCCGCATGGCTACACAAATCCCATGCTCGTTATCCTTACGGATAAAAAAGCGGTGTATAGCCCCGCACCCCTTAAAGCGGCAATTCCTCATCGTCCTCCGCCTCCTCCCATGACGCAGATGACGCTTGTGACGATGCTTGGGGAAGCCGGAAGTTTCCGTCATTCTGTTTCCGCAGTGACGCAAGTCTCTCGCTCCCGGAGGAACCGTCATGACCGTCAGCACCGTCATGCAGCTCCAAAAGCACCAGCCTACGATACTCGTAGGTGATTCCCAGAGGCAGCAGCACATCGCTGTAATGACGGGTCAGATGCTTGCTGGCGAGGTTGGGCTTCAGCTCCGTATTACCTACGACGGCAAGCAGCTGGGACACCGTGCCCCGAAACCGCCTGTGCGCCAAGAGAAACTCTGCCACCCGAAAAACAAAGTCCGGGATGCGTTCCTTTCGCAAATCCTTGGCGCTGAGCGCCTCGGTAATCTCCCATCGGACGCCCCGCATCTGCATTTTCAGCTTCTTCTCCTCCACATCCCGGCCCGTAATGCAGAGGGTGGCGCAATCGCCGAAGCGGTCATCCTTGCGGAGAATCATCCCCGTATCCGCCACGCCCAAAATGCCTGTGGAGCCGGTCATATCATTGAAGATATTGCTGCTGTCCCGCTCCTTTCGGGTGTGATGGACAACGAAGATGCAAATGCCGTGGTCATCGGCAAGCTTTTTCAGGCTGGACAGATCCTTGTAGTCCTGGGCATAGGCATTGACCTTTGCGGAAGTATTGTCCCGCACCATTTGGAGGGTATCGAGGAATATCAGGCCCGTGGAGGGAAATTCCCGCAGAGTCTCCTCGATCTGCCCTTCCAGCTCCGCGCCCAGCTGCCCGCAGGAAAAGCCAAAGCGGAGATTCTCCGGCGGAGAATCCGTCAGCTCCTGCATACGCTGCTGAACGCGCCATTCCCGGTCCTCCAAAGCCAGATATACCACATCGGTTTTTCTGGTGGGCAGCCCCCACACCGCCTCGCCGCGGCTGATTTGCAGGCACAGCCACAGCACCATCCAGCTCTTGCCGATCTTGGAGTCACCCGCTAGAATAGCGAGCCCGTCGGAGAGAACACCGTCGATGAGCATTTTGGGGTGGGCAAGGGGTTTGTAATACAGGGTATCGGCATCGATCAGTTGTAGCTTGTTCATGTGTTTCACCTTCTTTCTTTCGCTGGTAATTGTGTTTTTTGGTTGGTGCCGTACTTCCGATATCGTTTTTATATGCCTGCCCCGGGGCCTCCGCGGCGTCGCCGTGCTCGCTCTTTTGCGGTCGTCGCACAGTCATATCTGTCTCGGTAACGGCTATTCAGTTGTCGAGGTACACGGGGGAAGCTTAGAAGCTCCTCTCACTTTCCCTTTGCCGAATTTTTTTCGGATTTTCCCGCTGCTTTTCAAAATTTTTTCTTTTGAGCTGGTAAATTATAAAAAGCCGAGCTTGTGCAGAGCTTTTTCAAAGTTCCCCTCACTTGGTAGGCAGCGAGAAGGCCAAAAAATTAACCCCCTTGAAAAATTCTTTTGTTTTGGCTCCAAATTGGAGCCATTTTCCTATGCAGGACTGCTCGTGGCTCCGAAATGGAGCCATTTTTCGTCTATAGCATCAAAATTGATGCCATGTCCATTCCGGATTTCATCGGTGTGGCTGCAAAATTGATGCCATAAAAATAAGCGCCTGCCTCTTTTCAGAAGCAGACGCTCATTTCTCGTATTCAGTTTTTACCGTAGCAGCCGGATCAGCAGCTCATTGATATCCTCGGTGGGCTTGCCGCTTGCTACCAGCTTGTTCCGAAAGGACAACAGGGCCATTGTCAGCAGCCGTCGCTCGCCGGCGCAGAGTGCTAACACTTGATTTCTTCTATGCTTGAACATCACCACACCTCAGCAATAAACCAACTCTGAAAGGACAACCTCCTCCGCGCGGCTGCGGATGCTGTTCATCCGTCCCACCCATTCCATTTGATTCTCGGCCTTCAGCCGCTCAGTGACACCTTCGGCCTTCTTCATTTGCTCCACGAGCCGGTCAAACATGGCCTGCGCCGACTCGCCGATCTCGGCAAGATGCGGCTCTAGAGTCCCCGTCAGCAGCATCCCTGTGTAGATACCGTCCATGTGCGTGCGCAGATACCGCCTCCGCGCCGCTGCAAATCTGTTTTCCATACTGCGCCTCCTTCATATACGCATCGTTTTTGGTTTCCCTTCGCGTATATGATAGCCTCACGCCGCCACGGAGTCCAATGTGCAAAAATCAGATTTGCAGATTTGACATGTAAATATCGGCCGTTATCGAGCTAAGGAAAGATAAAAAACATGTATCTCTTTTCTGCTTTGTTTGACAGAAGAAGCCCTAAACTTATGAATGACAATGAAAACTTGAGCCATGTGCTAACGAAAACGTGAGCCGGGGTGACTATATCTTGAAATCGGCAGCTCATCATTAGCTCATTGGCGGAAATTGGGTCAATACTTCTGGATTGACCCAATTTCCTTACAATCATCCTATATTTGGTGGCCTGTCAAGGATGGCGAAGCCACTTGCCGTGTCCTTGATAGGCCACTAAATATAGGATACGTGGATCTGCAATTCGTGAGCGACTGGCTCAAATTTTCGTTGGCGTTTACAAAACTACCATTGCACACCATCTACAGGCTTCGCTGCAATTATGAAGCAGCTTCCATCGTGCTTGAACACCTTTTTGATTTGCAGCCCTGCATCTACGCATAGCTCGGAAAGTGCATTTTCAGTAATTGGCGCATAAAAACAGTATTTTTTATTTGTTCTAGGAATTAACCATCCGTCAATAAATCTTTGAATATCAGCTCTTTCGTTGTATGTATTGAAATATGAATTCCGATATTGAGTTGAAATAAATAATACTCCAGAATCCTTCAAAACACTCTTTGCATTTTTCAGGATTTGCAGTCTTTCGATATAATATGGGACAGCAGATAGGACATTTGTACAAAAAATCGTGTCATATTGTTGATTTCTTCACTCTACCGAGTCGATTGAATAGATAGAAATCGCTTCATCATAAAAAACTAGAAGACGCATCATCTTCCCATTAATTATCTGACGTTTACTTAACTGCTCCAAAGAATCGATTGCCACTACTTTTTTTTACCTGTTTAGAAAGAGGAATAGTGTATCTCAATTTTCCGCAACCATAATCTAATACTACCTCATCTGAAGAAAGGGTATTTATATATTTTAGCACCTGTTTATTTGGCTGCCGAGTCGATTTTGCTGCCAATTCCGACTCGATTATCCCATCATTTATCTTGTAATGCATTGATTATCTCTTTTTGCCTTTCCTCAGAACGCCATATTTCAGCAATTTCTAATCTCGTATATTTTATTGTTTGCCGTTTAATTAGCCACCGGATTACGGATAGTACGATTAATACCACAAGCAACAATACCAGATTTGTCCGGGACCATTTTATAACAAGAAATGCTATCCCGACTAAGAGCAATATCAGTGTACTGTCGAGCAGTATCCAATACCAGCACCACTCATTAAGCGTCAGAATAATTGAGTGCGAATCAATAACGGGATTTGTAGAACTTGCATATTTATAGAACACTTGTGACATTATTGCATTTGTCGCTTTTTGATCTAGCGATTTTAGGTCTCGCTCGATCTTTGCTCGCTCAAGAAAACCATTTACAATTACTTTTTTGTCATAGTTAAACCTTATTCTCAAAAGGGACGCAAGTTTGTCATGAATTTTAAAAATATGCTCTGCCATTCCAACACATAGCGGAATATAGAATAATGCCAGATTTAGTTTAATGCCAAACACTTCATATTTCGCTCCAAAAGAGATACTTTCCAAAAACAAGCGAAAATCCTCGTTCGCGCAAGACAATACATAAAATCCGAACAGAGATAAAGCAAAAACGGATTTTGATATTTTTTCTACCATTTCGCTGTATGTTTTCGGGGTACTAAATATCCACATGTAAATTCTCCTCAGTATTATTATGCATAGTGCGCATAATCAGTGAAGCCCAAAATTTGATTCTAGCCAGTCGTTTAATATATCTACGCTATTGATTCCTGCAGAAATGAGTATATCGACGATATCCTTTCCTGAAATCACAACGATAGGATGCTGATCTTCAATAATCTCCTTATACGCTTGGTCGCCAACGAATGAGGTGGTTACAAAAATACCAAACTGACGGTGTTTGATTCTTGAAATCAGACGGGACGTTTCCTTGACGCCGACCGAATTGTTTAAACTATACCGCTTCGCTTCCAGAGCAAATTCTAATTCTACTCCTCCTGTTGCCAATCCAACTCGATACTGTCCCACTGCATCGCGCCCGCCATCGCGTGTCCGCCGTGTCTGTTCGATGCTCACTATGTTTGAATCCATGATTTGAACAAGTTTACAAGCAAACTGCTCAAAAGTATATGGGTCTACGAAGAAAGAAATAATATGTTCCAACATTGAGAACTCAAGCGTCCCACCGGTAGGCAATTGCTCGTTTGCTTTTCTATACTGGATTGGGTTCTTCTCAGTAATCAGTGGCGTATATTTCCCCTTATCGACCCACTCCTTCCATACTTTAGGAGCATATTTGCTTTGATAACCACATCCATGCTCTAAATCGGTCAACCATCGTGTGTCTATATACGGGACATCTAATATCGTAAAAATAGATTTATAGTTCTGATATCGTCCGTCTTTGTTTTGCGCCCACACGGATACCAAAGCATCTTGCGGACTCATTCGACGATCTCCAGGAACTGCGAGTCCGCTGAACATCACATCGCGGCCACAGTATTTCTGGAAAACAAATACAGGGGCGATTTGCTTTCTCAACCCAAGAGCAAGCTTTGAAAAAATATCTTGGAGGAAATCATTTCCGCCGAATTTGGTCTTCGTAAGTGGATTTCCTGCTTTTCGGTTGTCGCCCCAGTAAATGAATCTTCCCAATGTCCTATCCAGCTCATCTCTCCACTCAAGCTCTTCTCCGGTCGTATAAATGCAAACATAGGCAGCCGCCTTTGTCTTTTTGCCACCTTCGACCTTCATGCACTTCCGAAAACCACCGGAGTTCCCTACATGGAGAAGCTTCGATATGACTTCGCTGCTGATGTTTTTGTCGCTTCCACCCTCGTATACGGTATCAACAAAGAGGCCAGCACCATTAACTTCTTTAAATGGGATCTTATTTAGGGTCATCATTTGTTTTTTCTCCCTCGCATTTAATAGCGTCTATGATACTATCTGCACAGAACTGCAGCGATTTTATGACCTCTTTCTCCCAAAAGTGGATCGGCTTCCAACCCATTTCAAATAGCAGCAAATCGTTTCTTTTGTCGCGAGCTATGTTTTCTCCGATTTTTTCTATCCAGTATTCCTGATTTGTCTTTAAGCACTCTTTCTTTTGGTCCCAGTCTTTTCCGTGCCAAAACTCTCCATCCACAAAAACTGCGATCTTGTGTTTTAGAATAGCTATGTCGGGAGAACCCGGAAGTTTTCTATAGTTTTTACGATATCGTAGACCTCTTCTCCAGAGTTCTTTCGCTAAATCAGTCTCGGCTTTACTCGCTTTCAAGTGAACATTCGCCATGCGCTTAGATATCTCTGGCGTCGTTGATAGCTTCTGATGCTTCATAGGAAAGCCTCCATTAGGAATCATACTCGCTTGATGTGATAAGACCGCGCTTCCACAAACCAATCGTCAGATTCCATGACATTTGCTGCGGGATCCTGTATCATCTCTGGAACATATCCCGGCTCATCTATGCGGCCCAACTCCACAAGGTATAGGTAATACGAGTCACCTTTTAACTTGGCTACTTCGTATTCGTTTTTGGACCAGAAAAACCCTGAAGCAGACACGGCCTTGACCTCAATAAAGCGATCCGGTTCACGAGAATCACTAGAATTGAAAGAGACTATGTCATATCCCGCAGCAACATCTATTTCAGAGATTCGTTTGATGTTTTCGCATAAAGGAGGGCCTATTCGTTTCTTCTCGTACTCCACAACAAATATCTCTGCTTTTTCTCCGGCCAATTCGTTGTCTTCCAATTGCTTTTTAAGGCGTTCTAGGGAGAGCTGCTTGCGTCTGATTTTACAGTGCTTTGCAATTAGAGTATCGTATAATGGAGCAATATAGAAGCGTGTGCCTTGTGGGCCTCTTTGCGGAATCAGAAATCCTTGACTAATCAACACATTCCTCGCGCAGGAAAAAGAAAGCGGCAGTAGTTCGTTTTTGAACGCATAGCTACTCTGAATGGAATCATAGGAAAACATGGTTTGATCTATGGCTCCCCCCAGAAATAGTTGCTCAACGGTTGATTTGGTCAATTCTTCATTGAATACATCTTTGTTATCGAGGACTGGTTCAAAATCAGCTATAATCGTAAGTACATCTGCTTCTTTTTTTATCCATCCTAATGCAAGACAATAGCTGACTAAATCCTCAACAGACAGCTGCCTCTTTCCTGGAGCGTGAGAACAGATTACTTCAGCATCACGGATACTGACGCCGGTCCGCCCTATCACATCACAGAGGAAGAAAAGTAACCCGTCTTTGCCGCCGTGATAGTTAAGATTTTTTAGTTCTTCTAACATAATCTCTTATCAACGCCTTTATATCTTCGTCACCGAGATCTTCAGAGATGTTGTTGAACAGTGGGATCGGCATACTTTCCATAATTTCTGTCATCCGACGTTCTTTCTCTGACAACCTCGTATCGATGGTCTCGTCAACTGTATCTTGAGATAGGATATAGTAATAATTTGTGATCGTGCCAGGTTTGAGTCCATAACGATGGATGCGATCCTTAGACTGCACAAAGTGGGCGGCATTGAAAGACCGCTCAATATAGATTGCATTATGGCACGCCTTGTGCAAGGAGATGGACTCAGCAACAGCAAATGGATTCGCTATGATGACCTTGAAGGGGCAATCTGGATGCTGAAATGCCTTCACGATTTTCTCTCTCGTAAGGACAAACTCGTCATCATCGATCCCTTCACGTTCGACAGGAGTAGCACCATACAATTCTTGGCAAGGGATACCTGCACTTTCAAGATAGTGCTTCAACCCGTGGATCGTATGAATGAATGTTGCCCAGATAACCACTTTGCCGCCATCAGATATGATTTGCTCCACAAGTTGCCTGACAGCGATATATTTTGCGGGAATCTCGTTCGTTTCGTACTCGAGGATCGACTTTAGCACGTCTGAGTCGTCGATCGCTTGATACGCTTCTACAGGAACCTCTTCGTCCATAAAAAAGTCACATAACGGTGCTTTCAGCATAGCAGGATCGGATGCTGCCTGCATCAAACGGATAGTTCGCGCTTGGGCAAGCGCCGCCTTAAATCGAGAAGAAGTATCCGCAGCACCATCTGCCATGAATTCGTCCATGTACTTCTTTTCGATGAAGTCATATATCCTTTGCTGCAATGGACCCATAGGGACGAACACTGGCGGATGTACTGTCGCAGGAGGAATGTTCAAATCACTCTTCCGAATACGGATAAAGTAAGGAGAAATGTTGTCTATCAAACGAGTGACTCGTGCTGTATCTCCAGTCGCAGTAATATCGCGAAGCTGATTGACTTCGAATCCTAGCACATTTTTGTTCGGCCAAATGAACTTGAACATATTGTAGATATCCTCATATCCGTTTGGCGCAGGAGTACCTGTCAACACGATACGAGCCTTGCTATATCTGGACATGTCCAAAACTGCCTGAGCGATGATGCCACCAGACGAGTTCTTTGCCTTATGCGCCTCATCAAGAACGACCATGACCCTATTGTTCCTGAGGAAAAAGCCTATTTCGGACTGTAACGAAATCAAGGAAGCATAAGAAATCAGAGTCAACTCACATGGGTACCTTGAAATCAAATAATCCTGTTTATCGTTCTTAGGCACACCACCAACGAGTCGTTTAGACTTCGGAGCCCGTCCGAAGCACTCTTCATACTCTGCTTCCCATGGGCCGAAAGAACTCAAGGGGCCAACTATAAGGAGTCGGTCGATGTGCTTTGGGTCATCTTCCGGTAAATTGTGCAAATATGCATAGGCGCCATATACAATGCTCGTTTTTCCTGCGCCGGGGACAGAAAAGTTGCAAGCGTTCTGTGAAAACGCCATATGATACGCTGAAAGCAACTGAAGAGGATAAAGAGACCGCGCCGTTAGATTTGCGGCAACAGAGTCGGTAAAATCCTTGAATTCTTCTGCGTCGCAATCGTTGTTGCGTATGTGGAGAGCTTTCTTCGAGAATTCTGCAAAACGCCGCTCCTCTTCGTAATAATCGTGTATGACTTTTTCAGAACTATCGCTCTGAGCTTCTGTAAAGCCATATTTTGACAGCATAGCGCTGACATCGGACATTACATCAAAAGGCTCTTTTTCCCCGATGGGGATGGTGATATGATTCGCCTCCACCGCCGGGTGAAGATAATCCCGAACATATCTCCATGCGTAACGATGCTTCTGCAGGGCAGAAATGTCCCCTAAAAGATACACTTCGTTTTTCGCAGGATCGAAATCTATAGAGATATTAGCCACCATGTTCATCTCCGCTCTAGAATTTTCTTCATCTCCCAAGCGATTTTACTGATTTCCCGAACCATCTCCTCGATACGCGGATCCTCAGTAAAACTGTCTTGTTCGCAATCTACTGACTGAAGAGCACTAAGCGCACGCTCGATAAGATCAGCAGGTTTGTTCGCATCGCGCTTATCTTCTAAGCGCCTTGAAAAACGGTTGAGGTTGCCTTTAAGCTGTCCCTTAGCTTGCTCGACCCACGCGTTATCACGTTGTTTGAGCAGAAGACTTAAGTCTTCACCCGGGCAACGGCGCCTCAGCTCGTCGACGGTTTCCTCGTCTGCAGGAGTCTTTTCCTGATGCTGCTTTAGAAAATCATCCCACAAGTCTTTAAAGAAGAAGATGCTTCCGTCTTTACCCGTTTTAGCAATATCACGGAATTCTTTTCCCTCATATCGCGCCCGAATATAGTCAAAACAGACGAGTTTCAAATCAGAGATGTCTGAATCAGTATATGTCCAGTCAACATTTTTGACATTAGCGCCGCGTTTCGAGTATGAGTCTAAGTAGTTTTCTAAATCGACAAAGGGTCCTTCTGTTTTTTCAAGGCGAGTGTAAATCCCTTCATAATCGTACTCTTGCAGATATTCCTCCATAAGTGATAGTATCCGCAGCCATTCCTTGATTTGGGCAGGTTTTTCACTCATAAATCCAGCAATGTCTTCATCGGAAAAGCCAAGCCGCTTGAGTTCTTTCACTTTAGGTATTTTTCGATGGGATTGTAGTCGAGCTTATCATCTTCACCCATCTGGTAGATAGTTTCAAGTTGCTGGATATCCTTTTCTTCCGCATCATCGGGGAGGATTATGGCCAGAAAATACCGACAATGTTCAACTTGTGTGTAAGAGAGGCCCATCTCATCATGTTGATGGAATAGCCTATTCAATAGCATCGCTCGACGGTTGCCATCAACAATGATGCCGTCCGATGTCACGATGCCGTATCTTTGCTGACCATTTTTTAACAAACTGTCCATGGTCGTCCTATTTCTATCCACCTTGGATTCATATAGGAATTTTTCGATGATTGCGCGATCTGTATCCAGCTCTGCATTCAAATCACCGTTCTGTCTCTCATAGGACAAGACATCGGAGCCGATTCTCCCATTGTATTTATTGTAAATCAGATAGTCCAGGGGAATGCGCCAAACGATTTCCGTCCGCGTCGATCCTTTGTAGCGCAGAGGAATACCAGTCATTGCCTGATTGAACTGATTGGCTTTCAGTTCCTCTAGTTTTGCTTTTCTCGTTGCAGAATCCATTACTGTAACCTCCCCATATGTGTTACGACTCGTTTTAGAATCAGATATCCCGTGGCAATTGCTAACGGTAGTTTGGTGGTCTCATCATCAAATTGAACATAATCTTTTTGTTCTTCTGGCATGAATGTTGTTTCTATAAAGGCCTTCGTGTTTTCAAGCAGTTCATATGGCCCATAATACTTTTGCTGGCCACGGTCCGCTGTCGTCATACAGAAAACAGTTTGAAACGCATTCATGTTTGGAACGGCTTTTTTCGCCTGTTCGATAAATGTTCGAACTTGCTCTCTATACTGCGGGGGGATCGACCTCATCGTAACATTGGGCTTGTATACGCGAGCTTTATCCTTCCCCTGGCTGTAATGGATTTCCGTCTCCCACTTGTATTTTCTGTTCTTAAAATCTGACCGATAATTTGTGAGTTCCACACGATATGCATCAATAATCAAGTAGGGAATATGATATTTGAATTTTGATGTTTCCCGCTTCGGTTGCTCTTCCCTGATTTCAAATGCGGCTCCGTTAAGGTTAACGAAGTGGAGCTGCTCATCATCTGGTGTATGTTGGATCGGGATATACTCCGCAGGGATAGGCTCATTCGCTGCAGTGGCAATTGCTACTGCAACTGCATATGAAAGCTTTGGCGGAACGGCGTTGCCGACAAGAGTGTGCTTTACACCTTTTGATTCGCCATAGAACCAGTAATCTATCGGGAAGCTCATCATACAAGCAGCTTCTCTCACCGTGGGGAGACGATACCGGCCTTCTCCGTAGCCTAGAATCATCGCTTCCCTGGCACTTGCAGTCATAGTCGCCATTACAGTTCTTGCTGGCTTATCAAGGTTTTCGGGAAAGGACATTTTACCCATATATCCCTTGTCTTGCTTCAACCGTTTTGCCGTTTTGCACTCGAACGCCGCCAGTTCATATATGTAATGCTGATCAGTGACTTGTTGTGCTTCCAGCGTGAAATCAGGATAATTGATATCTGTAATTGGCCCGTTATCTGCTCTCAATGGATCTCCAAGCGAATCAAGGACTTGTCTTAAAGTGGTTATATTATTGTCGGTTTTGGTTGCTACAGGCCTTGGAAACTCTCCGCAGAGATATCTTTCTCTGTTTGTCGGCGCACCATAGTATTTTGCATTATATTTCCCAGACGCGCCATCTTTTGGCCTCAATACGAAATCGCCATCAAGTCCAAAATCGGCAGCAGTATACTCGTCTTTGATGTAATCCTTGACCGCTGGAACATTCTCCAAAACCCAATAGCGGAGGACTGACCCTTGTTTGAATTTCTTTCGGGCAACAATTTTAAGATATGCCTCGATCAGCTTTATACCGAGTTCCTTATCTGCATTTCCCGACTTATTTGAATGTGAAAACGACTGACACGGGGGTGAGCCAATAATGACTTCGGAATCAGGGACCAAAGCTTCAAATTCATCATCCGGGAGATTTGAAATCCGGATGACATCATCTTGAATCACGTTTGCACCGGGCTTGTTTCCTTTGTATGTGTTGACTGCCGGCGCCCATTTATCGACAGCAAAAACGATTTCAAATCCCGCTTGGCGAAAGCCTTCTGAAAATCCTCCGCCACCGCAGAAAAAATCTGCGACTCTCATGGTGTCTTCTCCATTTCTAATATATCTATTGCCGACAAAAACTTGTGAATAATACAATTCACTGCTTAATTAGATAGTGTTTTCCCGAACCTCTGCCAACTACGTTAATAAGTTCCATATTGCGCATCTGCTTCATGAGTTCAAACGCGCGCGTCTTTTTGATTTCCAGCAAAGACTGGACTTCTTCGTCCGTGATGTGGCCGTGCTCAGAGATATAGTCGAGCACCTTCTGCATCTGCGCGGTCACCGGCGAAGCCTGCTTCGGCGCGGCGGCGGCCACGGCGTTCATATTGGGCAAAACAATTTTGAACGTATTGGGAGTTACTTCGATTTGCGGTTGTTCGGGGCAATCGGCATACAGGTTGAATATTCTGCGAATGCCGGTGCCGTAACTTTCAATCAAGCGCAGACGATGGAACACCTCGGCAAGATTCTTGTTTCTGGGCTGAGAGATGCCGGAACGAATATCGTCTGGGGAAAGGCCGGGAAGAAGACCGCCGAGAGAAATAAACTCCATTTTATGGTCGGTGACATTAATTATGATACTGCCACTAAAGCTGTAATCGCGATGGACAATCGCATTAAGCAGAGCCTCACGGATAGCTTCTTCAGGATAATCCTGCTTATCCGTCCGTATCACACCTTTGATTACTGAGCTCGTTTTATTGCATAGTGCCAAATAGTTTACGGCGTCTTCAAATTGCTTAAATATCGAACCCGTGAACTCCTTGCTATCCCGAAACACGGTACGGGCATCATCGCTGAACACAGCAATTTTTGTTGTGTGTGCGCACTGATCGGAGAGGAGCAAGGCAAGATTGGTATAAATGCCGTCTTTCTTTTGTGTAATACCAAGAGACCGATATTTTTCTGTACCCCATTCCACACCGTAAAGACTGAACGCTCTTTGGGCCGCTTCAAAAGTCAGCTCCTGCTCCATGGAGCGCATTTCCTCAAACGTATCGCCGTCGCTTTCCTTGATCATCTGACGGATCTGCTCGGGGGACGCCGGCACGCTGGAGGTACCCTGGCGCACGTAAACACCGCTGGGCTTCAGGCCTTTTCCTTTGAGGTAGTAAGGCTTGTTGGAGCCCTCGCTTACCGTAATGCGTACCACCTTGTTTTCCTGGATCGTGAAGCGCACGAACATTGTGACATCCGGCATAATGGCGTCACGGATGCCGTTGGTGATACGGGTATATTCCTGATCCACATCAGTCAGTCCAACAGCGTTGCCGTTGTTGTCGATCCCGACGTACACAATGCCTCCGTCCGTATTGGCGAAGGCAATTACTTCTTTATAGATATCCTCGGTAAACTGAGATTTGAATTCGATGTTCTCGGTCTCAATATTCATCGGAGCGCCTCCTCATAAGAAGTCTGACTATATTATACTCACAAAATTCGCTTCGTCAACCGGAATGAGCGAATTTTCTGTGAATATTCACTTATTCAATGTGAACAATCAGTGTGTTCGTCCCCAAAAAGGAATACAGATCTTTTCTGGAATCAAAAAAAGACCTCCTCTGCGTAAGCAAAGGAGGCCTCAATGGATTGAGTATCCACTTTTCAATGGATTTTGATGCTCTGAATACACACTTTTCAATAGAAAAACGGCGCTAAAAAACGCACTTTTCAAATTCTGCCGCTAATCCTTTCAGGAATTGCGTAGCAATACTCGAAAAAACAGGCATCGGGCCACTGAATTCATCAGCGGCTCGCTGCCTGTTATTACATATAAACATTTCCGGTAACGGCAAAATTCTGCCAGATTAGATCGTATCAGCTGTTGATTTTTTGCCGATAATGTGCTATACTATATCTAGGATTGGAGGTGTAGCATACGATGGAGTTTATCTCTGTTTCGGAGGCCGCAAAAAGGTGGGGCGTTTCTGAACGCAGCGTGCGGAATTACTGTGCCCAAGGCAGAATCACCGGAGCTTTTTTGACGGGAAAAACCTGGAACATTCCCACAACCGCCGAAAAGCCCGACCGCCTCAATAAACATGTAGACATGCCGAAAACGCTGCTGGACGTACTGCGGGCAGAAAAGGCAGCAAAGCTTCATGGCGGAATCTATCATAGAGTTCAAATCGATCTGACCTATAACTCCAATCACATCGAGGGCAGCCGACTGACCCACGACCAGACGCGCTTTATCTTTGAAACGAACACGATCGGCATGTCTGACGGTGCGGTAAAGGTCGATGACGTTGTGGAAACCGCCAATCATTTTAAGTGTATTGATATGGTCATAGACAGCGCCGCCCACGTACTCAGCGAGGCCTTCATCAAGCAGCTGCATGCGACGCTCAAAAGCGGAACGTCTAACTCCCGGCAGGACTGGTTTGCCGTAGGCGATTATAAAAAGCTTCCGAATGAGGTCGGCGGAATGGATACCGCCCAGCCGGAAGAGGTTGCTTCACAGATGAAAAAGCTGCTGTCAGAATACAACGCCAATAAGGAAAAATCCTTCGATGATTTGCTTGATTTTCACTACCGTTTTGAGCGGATTCACCCGTTTCAAGACGGCAACGGCAGAGTCGGTCGGCTGGTCCTGTTCAAGGAATGTCTGCGAAACAACATCGTTCCGTTTATCATCGACGAGGACACGAAGCTGTATTACTATCGCGGTCTGAAGGAATGGGAACGGGAGCGAGGCTATCTGCGAGACACATGCCTGGCGGCGCAGGATAAGTTTAAGAAGTACCTGGACTATTTCAGGATACCGTATGATAATTGAGCATGCTTGCGCATTACAGAGGTAAGGTGATCGAATGACTTACAAACGTATTTCCGATATGACACCGACAGAATTTGAAAGATGCTGTTTGGATATTCTATCCGGTTATGCTGAGGAGGAACATCTAAACGGATTCGAAATCACGCACAATAAGATAATTAAGGCGTCTGATGGAAGATACCAGATTGATGTGTATGCCGAATTCACGGCTATGGGGGCTCGGTTTAAGATATTATGTGAGTGTAAAAAATACAAATACCGCGTTGGCAGGGAGAAGGTTGCGGTTTTACATCGGAAACTAGATAGCATTGGGGCCCAGAAAGGTATTCTTATTTCAACAAGTGATTTTCAAAGCGGCGCACTCGAATATGCCAAGGCGCATGGGATTGCTTTGATTAAAGCTGAAGATTATCATTTTGAATACCTTTCCCACTCCAACGGGCAACCAGAAAATGAGGACGATCCATTTCTTTATGCTGAAAAACACATGCCGACTTATGTCGGTTTGGACTGCACAGTCAATTCGAGTGAACCTCACAAAGTGTTCCCGACAAGAGCAATGATACGGGAATTGCTTCTTGAAGAGAACAAAAGAATTAGCGAAGCGTTGGGGATTGAGCGAAGTATTGATTTATGAAATCATAGAAGGCTTTTCTTTATATAACCCACTCATAGAAGCCTTGATATCATACGTAGAATACTATCCAAATCTGATAGTAGGATAGAATCATAGTGGATCATGAAGAGCAGACTGAGCGAGAGGCTTTTGCCTCCCGCTCAGTCTGGTAGAGCTATTCACTTTTTCTGCCAACCGTTACCGGGCTTCTGCGTAGGCGGCAATCTGTCACCGGGATCAATGTGGACAATTCTAGAATCATCCACTTTCCCGCCGCGAGGGCCTACTTCAACATAAGTTCCTGGACGCTGGTTGTCAGTGCCGGGTTTAATAGGTTTTGCCATTCGGTGTACCTCCTTCCTTTGAAGATACACGTGTTATACCATATATATGGTTAAATGTCAAACACTAACACAATATATTGTGTTCTTTGGATAGTTATTCCTCCAACAAGCTCTCAAACGGCGCGTCGTCGCTCAGAAAGGTATCCATCATGAACCGTGCGCCGAGGCGGAAGCCGGTGATGAAAGTATCCAGCTCGGATTCGCCCATGAACTCGGCGTAGGCGTTGCAGAAGCGGAGAAACAGAGCTTTGTTTTCGCCAGCGAGCTGCTCGGTGAGCTTTTCCTCCAGGTCGTTCAGTGAGTCGGACGCCTTCTTCGCAGGGCTCTTAGGGCGATAGCCGCGATCCTGCGGGTCGATTTTGCCGTAGTACAGCTCCTCAATGATATTTCCCCTCATTGCCCGTCACTCCATTTCTGCAGCTCCCAGAGCCGGTCGATATGGCGGCGGGACTTACGGAGGGTCGCGTTGTGCTCGTCCGAGGAGAGCCAGTCGATCAGATAGCACTTCGGGATCATGTACTTGTGCTGCAGCGCCAAGGCGCGGAGCTTTCCGAAGCGGATCCACTCGCAGACTGTATGGCGGTTATAGCCGGTGAAATCCACAATGGCGGCCACGTCGATCACGTCCAGGTAAGCGGCGAGCTTACTTTCGTAGTAGCGCCGCGTCTTTTGTGGATCGTTGGGAAGGGGCGGTTGAATGCGGATCTTGTAAGGCTTCACGTCCTCGTTTCCGTATTTGTACCAGCTGGTGGGCACGATGTACCGGCTGGGATTGATCTCCCGATTGATCATAAAGTCGATGACGTCGCGTTTCTTGATGGCGTAACAGCGGGTTTTCTTCCCGGTGCAGACGTGGGGGATCAGATTGAACTGCAGCAGATAGTGCGCCGTCCGCTTGCTGATATGGCAGGCCTTGCGCAGCTGTTCCTTGTTCATGATCTCCGGGTATTGTTCGAGTTCCTTTGCATCGTATGTCATGACGAAGCTCCTTTCCGTATTTCGGTCCGAAAGGGTGCTTTATCGGCGCTGTCGGGGTCTCTGTTTTCTTGCCTGACTTCTTGCAAACGCGCAAGAACGGGGACTATTTACGCAAGAACGCGGTTTTATTTGAACTTTGGGGCGGTTCGAATCGCCTCCGGCCGATACGGGCCGGAATGTCCGCAATCCCTTGCGGCGCCTGGGTTTCTGGGCTCTTAACAAAGTAACCCGAAACGACCTGCTCCAGTCATGAATCTGCCAAAGTCTTACGACACTCGAAAACCGTTGGCCTTCACGGGCACGTGGGTTCGAATCCCACCCGCTCCGCCATATTAGGTAGGTTATTTTGATAGAATAACCTACCTAAACTTTTTGCCCAGAAATGCGAAGAAATAGCCGAAATCCAGCTATTTCCTCGCATTTTTCGCTTGAAAATTCAATTTGCTCTCGGTCGCTCGTCATTTCGGGCGGCCGATTTTTTGCTTTCTGCTGCCTTTTTTGCCCTTGCTCCCCGAGTAATCGTTCACTTTGCCGGGCAATCGTTCACTTTGCCGGGCAATCGTTCACTTTGCCGGGCAATCGTTCACTTGGTTTACATAATTCAACGAAGGGTCCCTGAGATCTGGTGTGCAATTATATCTACATTTTCCTGCGTTAGATAAACTCGGCATAAGTCCTCATATCCTGGGCGATAGCCAAACCATCTGCACATCTGTAACAGCGTGTCATATGTACCCGCATTACGGCTGTAATAGCTGGTCATAAGACCTTCAAGAGTCAAGCCACGAGAAAGAACCATGCTGCCGATTGCTATGGCACGTGCTCCGACGTCAGCGTAGTCTTCATAATCAAACCGCTTTTTCTTGCGATCGTCTCCAAGGACATCCATTCTACCATTTCGTGAGTTAATAACGACAATGGTAAACTGCTTGATTTCATCGTATAAGCCTTCTTGTATTTCTTCCCAGCTTATAGGCAGATAGCCCTTACGAACCAGATGATATTGATTTTTCTTTAGATGAAGATCTCGTAAACGGTGAGGATGGAGAGCCAGATGCCCCCATGTATTTAAGTACATGGCGATACAGCTTACACAGCTCCCGGAACGAAATCTGTTGTACCGGAACACTGTCATCAGCAAGGTGATTTCATCACAGAAAACCAGGGTTGAAGCGGGTATTTTGACACCATCAGGAAATTGTGGAATTCGGCGGCATTAACAGCTGGCCAAGAGAGACGGTTTCCGGCGCAAGGTGACAAAACCGTAGAACAAAAGGGGCTTGATTTCCATTTTTCAGTGTTGTATACTGTATCTGTCAGTATGACTGACAGATACGTGAGAAGGAGGGCGCAGCACTTGCCGCACGAGGAACAACGGGAGAAAAATATCCAGTTGGTTACAGAGAAGGCTCTGGACTGTTTTCTGGAAAACGGAATCGAGAAAACAAAGATTGCAGACATTGCACGGCAGTGCGGGCTTGCCGAGCGGTCGGTGTTCCGGTATTTTGAAACCAAGGCGGATCTGGTTCTGGCCGCTTCCCTGCTGTACTGGAACCGGGTGTTGGAACGCATTGACCAGATGTTTCAGGAGGACAGTCCCGAAAGCAGCACAACCGGCTTGGAGGATGCGGCAAAGATTCTTGTCTGCTATTCCAGGCTCTACCGGCTGGACCCCAAAGGGATGCGCTTTACCCTTGATGCAGAGCTTACCCTGCACAATGCAGGAAGGCTCCACGAGATCAAGAACCAGCCCCCCGAGTCCTTTGAAACCTCCAACGGCCCCATGGCCAAGGCCATCCGAAAGGGGCTTGCAGACGGCTCCATCAGTCCAGATGTGGATGTGCGGGAGATTTACTACAACTCCTACGACGCGATCCTGGGAATCATGCAGCGCCTCTCCATCGGCGGTACTCCCAGCGCCAGAGAATTGGACTACGACAGCCGGATGCTTCATCTAAGTCAGATGTTCGTTCGGGCCTTGAGCGCCAAATAATTCCATACATTTCAAATCCCGAGGCATCGGGATTTGTGTATTCCCCTTTATGTCAGTTCTACTGACATAAGAGGGACGGTAAATAACAAAGAGAAAGAAGGGCAGCAATGAAAGACCTGAAGCATTTGATCTACTTTGAGAGTCTTCTGGAAGATGCGAACAACGAGCTTGTGCGTAGGGCAGAGGCAGAGGGAGACCTGGCCATCGGTTACACCTGTTTCCATGCGCCGGAGGTGCTGCTGAACCTGGGAAACTGTTTCTCGGTTCGGCTCCGCGCCCCGCATACCAACTCTATGGAGCTGGCCACCTATTACATGGCCAACAACAGCTGTGAGTTCTCCCGGGCGCTGCTGGAGCGGGCGCTGGAGGGCAACTACAGCTTTCTCCATGCCATGGCCGGTGTGGACGTCTGCGAAGCCAACAACCGGGCCATTGAGAATATGGAAATCATGCATATGCAGGGAGAGGACAAGGAGAAGTTCTTCTACTGCAATCTGGACATCCCCTACTCCGACGATGAGGACTGCGTTGAGCATATCTGTGAACAGGTCTCCCGAAAGATTCTGAAGCCTTTGCGGGAAAACTATGGGGTGGACACTTCAGATGCCGCCATCCGCGCGGCAGTCCGGGAACATAACGAGGTCTGCCGTATCCTCACGGAGATCGGGGAATTGCGCAAGCTGGACATTCCGCCCATCACCGGCTATGAGTTTGCTGTCCTGGTTCTGGTGAGCTATACCTGTCCCAAGCGGCTGATTCTGCCTCTGCTGCGGGAAACGCTGGAAGAAATTCGGACCCGCCAGGTTGATCCTGAAAAAAATTACCGGGTTCGGGTGGCAGTGGTCGGCTCCGAAATTGATGACCCCAATCTGATCAAGTTGGTCGAGAGCTGCGGCGCTCTGGTGGTTGCGGATCGCTTCTGCTACGGCAGCTTTCCCGGCAGGCAGGAGATTGCGCTGACCCAGCAGGAGGACGCCCTCACGCAAGTCTGCCGCTGGTATCTGCAAAACACAGAGTGTCCCCGTCAGAGTGCGCTGCACCGTGTCAAATACCGCAATGACCATGTGGCCCAGTTGGTCAGAGAGTTCAAGGCGGACGGCGCAATTTATGAGCAGATGAAGTTCTGCACCTACTGGTCCTATGAGCGGGTCATTGCAAACCAGATCATGCCCAGAGATTATGGGATTCAGATTCTCTCCATCGACAGGCCTTACATTGTGGGGCAGAGCGGCCAGCTGCGCACCAGAGTGCAGGCTTTCGTGGAGAGCATTGAGATGAAGAAGCTTCGTGCAGCGCAGAAGGAGGAGAACTAACATGGCGTATGATCCCAAAACCGGCAAGGGATTGGGCCAGTTCTACGATGCCAATCACCGTGCTTTCCGAGCCCGCGAATGGAGAGGCTTCCGGGACACCTTTTATGACTTTTTCCGCTGGCTCTATCTCTACGGCTTTATGGCTGTAAAGCTGGGCTGCCACCCCATCCTCATGGTAAAAGCCATGCTGCGCTACCGCTGGATGGTATCCTATCTCACCGCCGCCCACATGGTGGACCGGCATACCATGGGACTGCGGGGCAAGGAACTGCGCTACGCCCACAACCAGTTCTTCTCGGTTCTGCACAACTCGGTTCTCGGCGTGCGTGACATTATCGTCCGGGACGAGAACCTGCGCCCCCACAGCAAGCGGGCCGCGAAGCTGCGGGAGAATACCGTGATGTTTGACGAGATGACCCCCCATCTGATCATGATGGGCTTTCCCACGGTCAAGTGGATTGACATTGCCATGTTTGCCATCGGTCTGCCCTCGGAAGTGGATCAGAATGCCAGCATGTACTACATCGACGCTATGGAGCACCTGGGTCTGCCGGCCGATGTCTGCCCGGAACCGGCTGCCGAAAGCGGCTGCGCCGTTGTGGATGACTATCCCCGGGTGGGCAAATGCTACTTCACCGGTTCCATGCCCTGCGACGGCGCCATTTCCCAGACCAACATCATGACACGCCACTTCAAAGACCTTCCCTCCTTCCAGATCACCCCGCCCCAGCGGGTGAATGAGCCGGAAGTGCAAACCTACGCGGTGAAGAATCTGAAAAAAGGCATTGCCTTTCTGGAGCAGCAATTCAACGTCAAGTGGGACTGGGATGCTTTCTGGAAGAACGCCGAAATGTACAACGAAAGCTCCCGCTATATGATTGAAAAGTGGGATGTGAACTGCACCAACTATCCCCAGGTCTGCGGCGCCGCCCTGGCTCTTCAGCGGGAATACGAGTTCATGGCCGCCGCCTGTATGGACGAATTCATGCTCAAGACCGACCGCAAGGTCACCAAAATGATGCTGAAAGGCTATGAGCAGGACAAGGCGGCAGATGCCAACAAGCCCAAATACCGCTGCATTGTCTGGGCCTGCCCCGCCCATTATTATACCAACTTCACCTATTGGACGCAGCACTGCTGGGGTGTCACCTGCGTCAACGACATGGAGGCCATGCTCAGCTACCAGCCCATTACCATCGGGGACAAGGAACAGGCCCTTGAAGATCTGGTTCGCTGCTATGAAAAAATGATGATGCGTTCCCACACCAACGGCGGCTATGTGAATCTGCTGGATGAGTGCTGGAAGATGTGCGAAAAGTTCAATGTGAACATTGTCATTATGTACGACCATGTATCCTGCAAGAATGTGGGCGGCCTGCACGGCCTGTTTGAGGATCAGGCCAGGGAGCGGGGCATTCACCTTATCTGGATTCCCCACGATGTAATGGATCCCCGTACCGTTTCCCGCCGTGAGATGCGGGAAGCCTTCAACCAATACATGATTACCGTTTTGCGGGAAAAACCCCTGGACCCCACCCTGTTGGATTATGAAGACGCACTTAGCTGGTAAAGGATGGTGAAAAAATGGCCTGGTACTGGATTGTTCTGATTGTTGTTGCAGCCCTCTTCGGTCTGCTGTTTCTTGCCTATATGACAAACGCGGACATGAAACTCATTGAGAAGCTGTACGACGCTCTCATCAAATACCACGACAGCAAAACCGTGGAAGAAAAAATCTGATATAAGCAGGCACAAAGCCCGTTTTCGCGTGAATCGAAAACGGGCTTTGTGCCATTTTGCTTGTGTTATCCTTCGCCCTCAGTGATACAGTAAGTTTGAACAACTTTGTCTAGAATCATCAGCTGGGGATTAACCCATGCCCACCCCGTCGGCTGATGGGCATGGGAAAACGTAGCTGCCACAGAAGGTTTTCGTTATAGCACTTAAACTCCAAGCGGACAATAGAGCTATCCGAATTAGACATAGATTTGTTTCGAGTTACTACAGCCGCGAGTTTCTGCCGGTTTGGTAATTGATCTTTTTTCCGGGTATTACACGATGGGCAGGCCAACACGAAATTCCATAGATGGTCTGATTTTATAAACGACCGCGGGATTACATGATCAACATGATGTGTTTTATGAAGCATTCTCCCGCAATAGAAGCATGTATCAGTCTCGAATTCTTTTCGGAGAATGCCTCTGTATATAAAAAACACAGGTTTTCCCTTGAACCATAGCCGCTGCCGCCCCAGGCGCGGCAGCGGAGATAAGCCTTGGTATTTGACGCCTCCATAAGCAAAAATATGTCGAATAATGTCGAAGTATAGCGACAAAAACCGTTTTCTCTGTCATTGGTCCTATCATCTTCTTAAGTCTCTGGATTTGGGAGGATATACCAATGACAGCCGTGCAAGACATCCTGCGATCTCTTGGCATTACGAGATGCTACAAAGGCTTTAAACATACCGAGTATGCTATCTGTCTGGCCATTCAGGACGAATCCCGTCTGGAGGCGATCACAAAAGAGATCTACATGGAGACGGCAGCTCACTTTGAATGCAATTGGACGGCAGTCGAACGAAATATCCGGACCGCTGTTTCCCGCGCATGGTCTGTCAATCCCGGCTTGCTCTGTCAGATGGCCGGTTATCCATTGGAATCTGAACCCACTTCCTCGCAGTTTATCGAGATAATCTCTTCCTACACAATTCGTTCTCAGCAGCCGCAACTTCAGCCTCTCGGTCTGCCGTAATCCGTTGCTCGTTCCTCTTAGAACATACGACCGTCTTATTTTCGCAGGCATTTCTCCGACAGCCGCAGTCCGCGCGAACACCGGGAAAAGCATCCATAAGTCATAATATTCCGCTCTGTTCCCTGAAGGCCCGTGGTTTTAAGCACGGGCCTTCATCTTTTTCCCGAAAAAGTCAGCGTTGTGCAGTGCCGCCAGAGATCTCCGGCGCGCAGGATGGGCTTTTCAAAGCCATCGCAGGCCATGGCATTCGGAAAGTACTGCGTTTCCAGGCACAGGGCGCAGCGCGGCGCATATATTGCGCCCTGCTTGCCGCGGCGTTCGGTCAGGAAATTTGCGGTGTAGAGCTGCACGCCCGGCAGCGTCGTCCGCACCGTCATGGTGATGCCGGACGCGTCGCCGCGCAGTACCGCCGCCGTTTCTCCGGTCAGGCAGAAGTTGTGGTCGTACCCGCCGCCGTTTCGCAGTTGGATATCGTCCGCGCCGATATCCTGCCCGACGCGCTTCGGCGCGCGGAAGTCAAAGGGCGTTCCGGCGACCGGCAGCCGCTTCCCGGTCGGCAGCGTCGCCGCGCTGTTTTCCAGAAACTCTTCGGCGCCGATCTGCAGCGTGTGGCCGAGCACGGAACCGCTGCCGTTAAGATTAAAATAGCTGTGATTCGTCAGATTGCAAAGGGTATCCCGATCGGCAGACGCTTCATACGCCATCGTCAGCGTATCCCCGCACAGGCGATAGCTAACGGCGGCGCACATCGTGCCGGGATACCCCTCTTCCCCATCCGGCGATACGCGCGTGAGCCGTACGCCGTCCGGCAGCATTTCCGCAGACCATACATATTTATCAAAGCCGCGCACACCGCCGTGCAGATGATTCTCCCCGTCGTTTCCGGCGAGCCGGTAGTCTTTCCTGTTCAGCGTGAAGGCTGCGCCGCCGATGCGGTTGCCGACGCGTCCAATGCACGCGCCGAGATAGCCGTCGTTTTCCTCGTATTCCCGAAGCGTATCATAGCCAAGGACTGCGTCCGTCCACGCGCCGCCATGATGTACCCAAAGCGAGCGGATCGCCGCGCCGTACTCCATGATCTCCACGGCCAGCGCTTCATTCCTGATGCAATAGACGCCGACAGCTTCCCCGTCTTTCGTCATGCCAAAAGGCTTCTTTTCCACCGAGACCGACATGGTATTTTCTCCTTTCACGCCGCAGCGCCGCCTCCGTTTCTTCTCCTGTCCGCTCAGCTGCGCTCTCATCAAATCAGCTTTAAAAGCCGTTTCTCCGGAACTTCCGGCAGAACGCCGCGCAGATGGGCGAGAATGCGCTCTCTCGATCCCTCCGACTTTCTGCGATAGGCCGAGGTGACGAAGTCCGGGCCGAGCTGCATCTCCGGCGTCGTATACTCCGCTATGCCCCAGCCGTAGGGCCGCCCGATTTTATCCTGCGAATACACAAAGTCGCCGATGGTGATATAGGTCTGCATCTGGAGACGGGTAATCACCGTATTGAAGCCCGTATTGCCGCCCTTGCGGTAATTGCGGAGGCGTTTCAGCTCCCGCGAGAGCAGCGCGCCGTGCTCCGCGACCGTGTCATAGACGTCCTTATCCTTGCGGGATGCGAGACCGTCGTCGTAGCGGGCGTCAAAATCGTAGCCGTCCCGTCGGAAATTGGCAAAATCGGGAAGCCACTCCCGGCTGACAAAACCCGCTTTCCCTCCAAAGAACTTCCCGTAAACGCACCGCCCGCTCCGGGCGATCGGGCCTTTCCACTCCCACGGGCCGTCCGCCTCGTCCGAAAACCACAGCCCTGGCGAGCAAAGATCTTCCACGGAAAAGCCGGGAATATCCCCGGCAAAAAAGGGCAGAAAGCCCGTCTCCTCTGTAAGCGCAATGATGTCCTCCGGGCTTCGCAGCTCAGGAAACTTCATGAATATGACCTTCTTTTTCTTTATGATTCCTCAGATTAAGAGCAGGATACCACGCTGGCGACTAACGCGCAAGAAATATACACACGGCAAGTTTTCCCTTCACACCCTTTTCCCTTGTCATTTTTTGTGGTAGATGTTATACTCGGCACAGAACTTTTTCGTGCTTTTACGCATCTATTTAGTGAAAGTATTAGCATGTATTGAAAGGAATAGAGAGACATGCCAAGCCAGCCGAAAGTATCCATTGTAGTGCCGATCTATAACGCAGAAAAATATCTGCATCAGACGTTGGATTCCCTTGCCGAACAAACGCTGAAAGATATTGAAATTCTCTGCGTAAACGACTGCTCCACCGACTCGTCCGGGCAGATCATTGCGAAATTTGCCGTGGGGGATCCCCGTTTCCGGCAAATAGATCTGCCGGAAAACCGCGGAGAGGGACTTGCTCGCAAAGCCGGTATTCTTGCCTCGACCGGTACATATATCATGTTTCTGGACAGCGATGACTACTTCCGGCACGATGCCTGTAAAATAGCTTACCGAAAGATTTCTGCAGAAAATACTGATATAGTACAGTTCGGTGCGGAAGTTATCGCCTCTCCCAATGTAACAGTCGGAGAGCTTAACGGCTTGTATGGCTTTCTAGAGCCTTACAACGGAACACTTCGATATACCAGTGCCGGCGAACTGATTCGAGCCTGTCTGGAAAGGCAGAATTTTGGCTACACAATATGGAATAAAATATACAATGGTGATATCGTCCGTAAAGCAGTCACATTATTTGCAAATGAACGCTTCAACATTGCCGCAGATGTGTACCTTTTCTACTTAATTGCTATGTTTTCCAACAGCTATAGCTCTGTCAGCGACAAACTTTATTTTTATCGCTTTGGCGCGGGAATTACCGGCGGAAAAGAAATCGACGATCGAATCATCGAAAACCGTATCCGTCAAGGCCGGATTCATCAGCTTTTGACGAAGTTTTCTGAAGAGTATGATCCGAGCGGGATCACAGATCGCTCGCTGGATAAATTGGAACAGCGTTTCATCACGGATGTTATCAGCGGTTGGGAGAGCATGCATAGCCGTCCAAACATGAAGAAGCAATTTTCGCTGGCTCTGGAGTGTTTTGACGAAAAGCGCTTTCTTGGCTATATAATGCAATTTTATAATTCCGGTGATTATCGACGGAAGGTTTCCATGATCCGAGACTGGAAAGAATCCGGCACTTTGGAAGCTGAGCCACATCCCGTAAAAACAGTTGCAACATTCTATCAGCGAATGTACAACGGCGGTGTTGAACGGGTCATTTCCAAGCTAATTCCCATTTGGCTTAAGTTGGGAATGCGGGTCATTTTGTTTACAGACGAACTGGAACGGCCAGCCGACTATGAATACCCCAACGAAGTAATCCGCATTGTTCTTCCATTGCTTTCTGACCGCACACCGGAAAATTATACCCGCCGAATCAGTTTTCTTCAGAATATGCTCAAACGGTATAACGTAGACACCGTTGTATACCACGCCTGGGTTGGGCAAAGCCTGGAATCAGATATTTTAGCTGTAAAGCGTTTGCATATTCCATTTATCGTATATACACACAGCTTCTTCTCCTATGGGTTAAAGGTTGATTATACCCCAGCCGCCATCCAAAGCATTCTTATTCAGAAACTGTACTGTCTTACGGATGCCGTAGTAGCGCTAACCGAAACAGACTACAGTTGGTGGTCTATAGTACATCCCCGAGTTTATAAAACACTCAATCCTCTAACATTTGATCTTTCTGAATGTGCGGGGGCAATCGAGACAGACCGCCCGCTAGATATTCTCTGGCTCGGCCGCATATCTCCGGAGAAGCGCCCGCTAGACGCCATCCGAATTTTGGATAAGCTGGTCTCATCCGGCGTGTCAGCCAAGCTGCACATTGTCGGAAAATCGGAGATCAAAGCCTTTGAGGACGAATTAAAAGCCGAGATTGAAAAGCGTGATCTGACCGACTATGTCGAGCTGCACGGATACCGGCAGGATGTCCTTTCCTTTTATCAGCGCAGCACCGTGTTTCTTCTCACATCCGAGTTTGAAGGATTCACAATGACTCTGGCGGAAAGTCTCGCCTGCGGCACGCCCGCCGTCGTATACGATCTTCCGAACATCGATCTTATCCGCAGCAACGCCGGCGTAAAGGTGGTCGCGCAGAACGATGTTTCTGCCGCCGCAAAAGCGATCGCGGAAATACTGACCAATCCGGCCGAATGGGAAAAAATGAGCCGGGCCGCCCGGCGCAGCATAGAGGATATGTACTCCTTTGATGTGCCGCAGCTCTGGAAAACCGTTTTTGATGATGTCGGTGCGCTGCGCGAAAAGCCGGCTGACATTTGCCCGGACGCGCTGCGGAACGCCATTTTTATGATGAACGACTTCGCGGCGGAGGGGATCGAAACCCGCGAGCAGAAAGTACAGTACACCGTCCCCGCAGTTCCCCGCTGGGAATACAAGGATGAGCTGCTGAAAATGTACCGGAGCGGCGAAGTCGGCTTCCGATACATCATCCGGTATGCTGTCGCCTGGCTGAAATTCAAGCTCACCGGCCGGGCACGCAAAAAGTCGAACCAGTCATAAATCATGTCAAAAGGGGAGCAGACATGGAGAAGATCAAAAAGAACTTCGGCTTTGGCTTTATGCGTCTGCCGATGAAGGACGGCGAGATCGACACCGAGGAGACCAGGCGCATGGTGGATGCGTTTCTGGACGCCGGATTCAATTATTTTGACACCGCCCACGGCTATCACAAGGAGAAGAGCGAGATCGCGCTGCGCGAGTGTCTCACGAGCCGCTATCCGCGCGAGAGCTACGTTCTCGCGGACAAGCTGACCGAAAATTATTTTAAAACCGAGGCGGACATTCGTCCCGTATTGGAAGAGCAGCTCGCCGCCTGCGGCGTGGAGTATTTCGATTTCTATCTGATGCACTCGCAGTGCGCGCTCAACTATCCGCACTTCAAGGCGTGCCGCGCGTATGAGACCGCATTCGCGCTCAAGGCCGAGGGTAAGGTGCGCCACGTCGGCATTTCGTTCCACGACCGCGCCGAGGTGCTCGAGCAGATCCTGACCGAGTATCCGGAGATCGAGGTCGTGCAGATCCAGTTCAACTACTTGGACTACGACGACCCCGCGGTGCAGAGCCGCAAGTGCTATGAGGTCTGTGTGAAGCACGGCAAACCCGTCATCGTCATGGAGCCGGTCAAGGGCGGCAATCTCGTCAATCTCCCGGAGGAAGCAAAGGCCGTTCTCGATGAACTGCACGGCGGCAGTCCGGCCAGCTACGCGCTTCGGTTTGCCGCAGGGTTCCCCGACATGATGATGGTGCTCTCCGGCATGAGCAGCATGGAGCAGATGCGCGACAATCTCTCGTTCATGGCGGACTTCCGGCCGCTCAACGATACCGAGCTCGCCGCCATCGCGCGCGTGCAGGCCATTTTCCGCGGCAAGCATCTCATCCCCTGCACCTCCTGCCGCTACTGCACGGAAGGCTGCCCGAAGCACATCGCCATTCCCGACCTGTTCGCCACGATGAACACCCGGCAGCTTTATCGCGACTGGAACGCCGGTTACTACTATGATATCCACACCATGGACGGGCGCAAGGCGTCCGACTGCGTCAAGTGCGGCAAATGCGAGCACGTCTGCCCGCAGCATCTGCCCATCCGCAAGCTGCTGGAGGATGTAGCGAAGGAGTTTGAAACGAAAGAATGATCGAAGCATATCTCCCCCGTCCCGATGAGCTGTGGTTCCGGCGGAAAATGCTTGCCGACGAAGCGACGATGGCCTATAACCGCGCTTACGGCGGCACGGTCGATTTTCCGGAGGAACGCTGGCCGGACTGGTACGGCCGCTGGGTCGCGCACCCGGAGGGACGGTATTACCGCTATCTCCGCGAGAGCGCTTCCGGTGAGTTCGTCGGGGAGATCGCCTATCACTTTGACGGGGAAAAATATCTCGCCGACGTGATCGTGTATGCCCCTTACCGCCGCCGGGGCTACGGCGCGGCGGGGCTTGCGCTTTTGTGCGCGGCGGCAAAGGAAAACGGCGTCGGCGTTTTATACGATGACATCGCCGCGGACAATCCCTCCGTCGCACTTTTCCTCCGCTGCGGTTTCTCGGTCAAATACCGGACGAACCAAATCGTCATGGTGAAAAAGGTTCTGGCGGAATGACCGCCGCATACGACAAAATACGCCCGCGGAGAATATCTCCGCGGGCGTATGACGTTAATATAGCTTCAATTGCTGCCGCGCGAGCATTTTTCGGCGTCAATGGCGAGGACCACCATGAGTGCGCACAGCGCGTCTCTCGCGTCCGGTACGTCGATGGTGTAAGTATCCGTCCAGCGGAGGAGCTCCTTGGCTATGCGCGCGACGGTGCGGCCCGCCGCGTCCTCGATCGTATAGTCCCACTCCAGAAAGCTGCCCTGCACGCGCCAGCCGTTGAAGTCCAGCACGAACGCCGGGCGGAAGAGCGTGAGCTCCTTGCGGATCGTGCCGATGCTCCGCTCGCCGATGTAGAGATCAAACTTCGGCAGGAACGTCAGCACGCGCTCTTTTACTGTGGCGATGTGCCTCCCCTGCGCGTCGAGAATGTGCAGGCAGTGTCCCCAGGCGAGCTTTCCTTCCACAGTGAAAGCCGTTGCGCCGGTAGAGGCGTCGTAAATGTCGTAGCTGTCAAACCACGAGAAAAACCGCTGCTTGAAACAGAGCTTCATTTTGTTTCTCTCCTTTGCATGACGGCGCACACGAGCGCACACACGCTGAGCGCCATGCAGAGATACTTGAATTCGCGTCCCGCGGCGAGATACATGGCGCTGTTGAAAAACAGATCGATCACGAGGATCACGACCACAGCGAGCGCAAGCGCCGCCGTCAGGTGCGAGAGCAGATTTCGGAATTTCACCGGCGGTCACTCCTTTGCAATGTACAGGATATCCGTCACGTTCCGGCCGCCGCCGGCCGGCGTGTTCACGGTCGTATCGCCGTCCCAGACCATAACGGCGGATTTGCCGCCGTCGAAGTTGTAGGCGAGCGTGCAGCCGAGACTTTCAAAGAGGCGGGAGAGCTCCTCGAGCTTATACCCGCGCGAGCCGTTCTCCCCGCGGCCGTCCACGACCACAAAACAGTAATGTCCCGGCTCATAGTACCCGAGCGCCGCGCGCGGATTCAGTCCGGCGATGTTCGTGTTGAATTTGTCGATGCTCTTCCCCTCGGCGTCCAGCAGGGCGGGGCCGAACGACCACACCTGCACCGCGCCCTTTTCCATCTCCGCATCCATGTCAAAGGCATTGCCGCGGAAGATCCGCATGGAGCCGTCCGTATAGTATACAAGTATGTCGTCAAATCCCGTGTCGCGGAGGAACGCTCCGTTGCGCACAATGGGCCCGTATTCCCGCGAGAAGGCATAGTCTCCGTCTATGGCGAGAATGGCGTTGGATTCTGCGGCCATATCGTGTACGCTCCGGTAGCCGTTCGTCACATACGCCGTGCGCAGATACTCGCTCGAGCGCAGCCAGATATCCGCGACATAGTATACGACGAGCCCGTCGTTCGAGCGGTCCTCGTGCCGCGTCCAGCTCACGCTGACATTGGCGCTGCGGTAGGAGTTTTCCGTCTGTTCTATCGCCCCGTCGGTAAACGGGCCGTTGGCGACCAGCGTTTCGTCCGGCGCTTCCGTTTCGGGCGTCGGCTGCGCCGATGCGGCGGCCGTGGGCTGCGCTGTCGCGGCGGGCGCTTCCACGAAGCCCCGTCCCAGAAGATACATCCTCCCGTGGTGGAAATAAGCAAATACAAGCAGAATCACCGCGGCCAGGACGATATCCGTTATGGCTCCCGTCAGAGCGCGGAGCCTTTTTTTCGTTTTCATAGTTCATCCTCCTGCGGAGCGTATTTTAGCGCAAAAGCTCTTTTTTGTCCACACCGCCGGAAAATAATTCGCGCTTTTTTGCGTCCCGCGCGCCGTGGACGAGCGCGTCGAGCAAGGCGCGAGCCGGTCACGGAAGCCGAGCAGAACGCGGCCGTTCCGCCGGGCAAACCGGAGACGCTGTCCGCAAGAGCCATGGCAAAGCCGCCGAAGAGCGTATAAGCAAGAGGATTCCTGCTTTCATCTCCTGACAGAAAACAGCATCGTCCGATATTCTTTCGGACGATGCCATTTTCGTATATCGGATAAAAAGCGTTAAAGCGATTTTACACGGCGTCGCGGCAATCCGCCGCGCAGATCTGCTGCACCGTGACGGCCCGGGTATGGTCGATGTGCGTCCACTCGGGCGTTACGAAGAGCGACTGCACCACGATCGGCACATACGTGAGCATGAACACCGGGAACGTGAACACATAGGCGATCTTCTTCCACGCCGCGCAGTGGATGCTGCGCCACTCCGTCGCGGTCGTGACCGCGCCGAGGACGAAGAGCGTGAGATAAAGATTCATCACCGTCTGCAGCGCCGATATGGCAAGCACGTCCCACTCATGGTAATGGAACACGTTGATCGCCGCCGCGCCGAGATTCACCACGATGCTCAGCCCCGTGAGCACCGCCGCGGGCATGATGCTCATCGCCATATCGTAGCAGGAGAAGCTGCCGCGGAACATGCCGGAGAGGAGCTTTCCGCCGTATTTGCGGAACACCTGCAGATACCCGCGCGACCAGCGCAGACGCTGCGCCCAGGACTGCTTGAAACGGACGGGCTGCTCATCGTAGAGCACGGCCTCCGGGCAGTAGCCGACGCGCCGTCCCGCCGTCACGTTTTCGATGGTAAACTCAATATCCTCGGTCAGCAGGTGGAACGGCCAGCCGCCGCCCTGCCCTTCGAGCACGGCGCGCGAAAAGAGAAAGCCCGTGCCGGAAACGCCGCAGCTCGCCCCGATGCGGGATCTCGCGCCGTTCAGATAGCGCGATTCGCGGAGAAACCAGAGACCGTAGCCCGCGGAGATCCAGTTGTCGCCGTAGTTTTTCGAGTCGCGGTAGCAGGTGACGATGTCCTTGCCCTCGGAAAACGTCTCGTTCATGCGGGAGACGAAATCGCGCTCGAGCACGTTGTCGGCGTCGAGGACGATGTAGCCGTCAAACTCGTTGTGCGCATGGCGCTCCATTTCGCGCAGGAGGAAGTCGAGCGCATAACCCTTGCCGCGGAGCGAAGCGTTGTGCCGCTCATAGACCTCCGCGCCGTGGGCGCGCGCCGTCTCCGCCGTTTTATCGTGGCAGTTGTCGGCCACGACGAAAACCTCGAGAAAGCGTTCGGGGTAGCTCTGCGCCTTGATGCTGTCAAGAAGATTGCCGATGACGGTCTCCTCGTTGCGCGCGGCGATGAGGACCGCAAAGCGGTGCAGCGGCGCTTCCCGCGCCCGCCGCTTCCGCGGCAGCCACGAAACGGGTATGTACAGAAACTGATACATATAGCAGGCAAAAAACAGGCACATCAGAATGAAGTTTATCATTTTCACGGTTTGCATGGCGCTTTCTCCTTTCCCTGTGATGCCAAGGATATCACGCACCGCAGAGCAAAAGCCATTAAAGGGTCTTTAAGATTTGTTTAAAAAGGAGAAGGCGGAGTCTCCCCCGCCTTCTTTGGAAAAAATCATGCGCTCACGATGTTGTAGTACGCCTTCGCCGTCAGACGGTAGACGATCGTATAGAGCAGCGCAAAAGCGCCGAAGCTCACGAGCGTCGTGGTGACGAAGAGGCCGACGTTGTAGAGCGAGAACAGCTCGAGCAGCCGCCGGATTATCGGGAAGGCGAACGCAAGGTGCACGCCCGCCAGCAGCAGCGGCAGGAAGAACACGGTCAGCAGCTGGGAATCGATGCTGCGGCGGATCTCCTTTTTCGTCATGCCGACCTTCTGCATGATCTCAAAGCGTTTCTGATCCTCGTAGCCCTCGGAGATCTGCTTATAGTAGAGGATCAGCACCGCCGCGAGCATGAACACAAGCGTGAGCATAATGCCGATGAAGAAGAGCGCGCCGTTGCTGCCGTAGAAATCGGCGCTTCCGTCCGCACGGCACTCAGCCAGGAGGTACATATAGCCCTGCTCCGGCTCCACCTCGCCGAGGGTGCGCATGACGCCCTGTGTGAGCGCCACGCACTCTTCATCGCCGAGGTCGGTATTGAAATTGTAGACCCATTTATACTGCATCGTAACCACATGCCCGTTATATGTGCGGAAATCCTGAACGGCGGAGGCCGTGTCGTTCACGATGAGGGTCATTTGCGCGATAAGTCCACCGACCTCCGGTGGGAGAAAATAACCGTTTCGCACATCGGCAACGCGCCACGTGTGGGAGACGTCGTCCATAGCAAGCGTCAGCGTAGGACGCTCATAGGAGCATTTGTAGGTCAGCAGCAGCACCTCGTCTGGCGCAAGCGAAACATTCTCTCCGGTTCGGGCGGCATAATCCGCAGAGGAAACGATATAGATGTCACGAAGCTCCGAATATGAATATGAGGCCGAGGCGCCCTCCCGCGAAAACCAGCACTGCACCGTGTCGCCGGAGAAAAGACCGCTGGTATTGATATAGCGGTAGTTCTGCACGTCCTTCGGCGGAACGCCCCGCTCTGACGTATAATCGGCGATGGCACGGCGGTAGCGCTCGATATTGCCGTCCGTGATCTGCTCCGGCGTCTCCCCGGCGAGAGTGATGTTTATATCTCTCGGGTAGCGCATATTCGCGGAGTCCTCCGCGCCGAAATAAAGGCACGAGGAAGAGGAGATCATCACGAGGATCATTGTGGCGATGATGCACACGCTCGCAAGGCCCGCGCCGTTGCGCTTCATGCGGTAGGCCATGGAGGACACGGACACGAAATGCTCCGGCCGGTAGTAGTATTTCTTATTCTTCTGCAGCACGCGGCAGAGCAGAACGCTGCCAGCGACGAGCAGAAGATATGTGCCGATGATGACGAGGATCACGGCCACGAAGAACCATACGATCGCGTCAAGCGGGTTGGTGATGCTCACGGCAAGGTAATACGCCGCGGCGAGGATCACGACGCCCGCAAGGCCGAGCAGCCAGTTTGCCTTCGGCGGCTTTTCGCCGACGGACTCGCTGCGCAGCAGCGCCACGGCGCTGCTGCGCCCGACGCGGACGACCGTGGAGAGCCAGATGACCGCGAAGATGACGGCGTACAGTCCCAGCGCGCGCGTCAGGGAATCAACGTCAATGCGGATGCGGTAATTGATATCGCCGCCGAGCATATTGACCAGTCCAAGCTCTGCGAGCTTCGAGAGGACGATGCCGAGCGCGAGACCGAGCACGAGCGAGAGCACGGCGGTAATGAGGCTCTCCCACGTGACGATGCGCGCAAGATTGCGCTTATTCATGCCAAGGACGTTATAGAGGCCGAATTCCCGCTCGCGGCGGCGGACAAGGAACGAATTGGTATAGTAGAGAAAGATCGCGGAGAACACAAAGATCACAAAGCTGCCGAGATTGAGGATCAATCCGGTGCTGTTGGAGCCGCGCGGCAGCAGCGCGCACGTCTCCGGCGAGCCGAGGAACGAGAGGATATAGAACATCATCACCATGCAGATGCACGTGAGCAGATACGGGGTAAAAAGCCGCTTGTTCTTGCGCAGGCCGTCCCACGCGAGACGCGGGTAGAGAGCGGTTTTCATCGCGCCTCACCGCCTCCCGCGAGCATCGTGAGCGTTTCGGAGATACGCTGGTAGAAGAGCTCGTTCGTGGCGTCGCCGCGGTAGAGCTGGTGGAACACCTCGCCGTCGCGGATGAAGAGGACGCGCCCGGCGCAGCTCGCGGCCTTCACGGAGTGCGTGACCATGAGGATCGTCTGCCCGCCGCGGTTCACCTCGCCGAAGAGACGGAGCAGCTCGTCCGTGGACTTGCTGTCGAGCGCGCCGGTCGGCTCGTCGGCAAGCAGGATGCGCGGCTTTGTGATGAGCGCGCGGGCAACGGCGGCGCGCTGCTTCTGGCCGCCGGAGACCTCGTAGGGGTATTTTTTCAAAAGCTCGCGGATGCCGAGCGTTTCCGCAATATCGATGAGGCGGGTGCGCATCTCATCGTAGCTCTTGCCCGCGAGGACGAGCGGGAGATAGATGTTATCCTCGAGCGTGAACGTGTCGAGCAGGTTGAACTCCTGAAACACGAACCCGAGATGGTCGCGGCGGAACGTGGCGGCCTCGCTCTCGCGGATCTTAGTAAAGTCCCGCCCGTCGAGCAGCACCGTGCCGGCGGTGGGCTTGTCGAGCGCGGCGAGAATGTTCAGAAGCGTCGTTTTGCCGCTGCCGCTCTCGCCCATGATGGCGACATACTCGCCCTCGTTCACGGAGAAATTGACGTTGCGGAGCGCCTCGACCGCATTGCCGCCGAAGCGGGTCTTATATACCTTTTTCAGCCCGGAAACTTCCAGTAAACTCATGAGAAATGGACTCCTTTCGTTTTCTGGCATCAGTATAAGCGAAAAAGCCGACCCGTTCCATCGGATCGGCTTACACTCGCACGGCAAATCCAACATTTCTGTCACATTTACTCTACCGTGATCTTCTTTTCTTCCAATTTGATCCGGAGTGTCGTCCCCTCGCCGGGGCGCGACTCCGCCGTGATCGTGTGGCCGAGATTCCGGCAGATGCGGCGGCAGAGATAGAGCCCGATGCCGCTCGCGCGTTTGTCCGCGCGCCCCTGCAAGCCGGTGTAGCCGCGCTCAAAGACGCGCGGCAGATCCTCCGGCGCAATGCCGATGCCGGTATCGCGGATGCAGAGCGTTTTCGGCTCTTCAACGTACACGGAAACGCCGCCCTGCGGCGTATACTTCAAAGCGTTCGAGAGCACCTGCTCAATGACGAACGAGAGCCACTTCTCGTCTGTGAACACGCGCACGTCCGTGGGCGTATAGTCGAGCGTCAGGCGGCGCGCGATGAACTCCCCGGCGAAACGCCGGAGCGCCGGACGGACGATATCATCGAGCTTCGCTTCGCGGAATACATAGTCCGTCCCCTCGCCCTCCAGCCGGAGGTACGTGAGCACCATTTCCACATACTGCTCGATGCGTCCGAGATCGGTGAGAAGGCGGCGGGAGAAGTCGCTGTCCTCGCTCTGGAGCCGGAGACGCATGGCGGCGATGGGCGTTTTTATCTGGTGCGCCCAGAGCGTATAGTATTCAAGCATATCGGCGCGGTCGGCGGCGGCCTTTGCCGCGGCGTCCGCGCTCTGGCGGCAGAGACTCTGCACGATCGCCTGATAGTCTGCCTCCGGCACGCTTGCCGCAGCCGGCAGCACGCCGATGAGCTCCGCCGCCGTGGTCTCCAGCTGGGAAAGCTCCCGGTGGAGCTTATATACGCGCCGGAAATCGAGCGCGAGCGCCGCGAGACCGAGCAGCAGCGCGAGCGCGCACGGATACGCCACGGCGCGCAGCGGCAGATGGAAGAGAGCGAAGGATACGCCGAGCAGCGCCGCCGCCAGCGCAAAGAACAGCAGCACCCCGCGGCGGCTTTTGATATAGTCTCCGAGCAGCTTCATTTTTCCCCCACGGCGTAGCCCACGCCGAACTTCGTTGTGATGAAATCGTGCAGCCCCGCGTTTTCGAGCTTTTTGCGCAGGCGGCCGACGTTCACGGTGAGCGTGTTCTCGTCCACGAAGGAGTCCGTCTGCCAGAGCGCTTCCATGAGCTTTTCGCGGCTGACGATCTTCCCCTTATTCTGCATCAGCGTGAGAAGGATGCGGTATTCATTTTTGGTGAGAGCGATGTGCTCGTCGGCATAGGTGAGCGTATTGTCGCCGGTATTGAGGATCGCCCCGGCGTGCTCGAGCACGGGCGCTGCCGCGCCGAACTCATACGTCCGGCGGAGAAGAGCCTGCACCTTGGCAATGAGCACGTTCGTATCAAAGGGCTTGGCGACAAAATCGTCGCCGCCCATGTTCATCGCCATGATAATGTTCATATTATCGCTCGCCGAAGAGATAAATATGACCGGCACGGAGCTTACTTTTCGTATCTCCGCGCACCAGTGATACCCGCTCATGTACGGGAGCGACACGTCCATCAGCACAAGGTGCGGCTGCACGCGCGCGAACTCCGCCATGACCGCGCGGAAATCGGCAGCGCAGGTGCACTCCAGCGCCCAGAGCTTCATCTGCGCGCAGATGGCGTCGGCGAGGCTGCGGTCGTCCTCAACGAGCAAAATGCGGTGTTCCATATCTCGCCCTCCCTTTCCTTTTCGGCTCCACTATACCAGTGCCGTCCGGCGCGTGTCAACCGGCCGGGCCGATATAAGAAGACCGCAGCGCGTGGCAGCGCTGCGGTCTTTGGTATCACCCCACGAGGAAGCGCGAGAGAAATTCGCGCGTCTTCGGGTCCTGCGGGTTTTCAAAAATATCCTTCGGGCGTCCCTCTTCGCAGATGACGCCGTCGGCCATAAAGACGACGTTCGTGGAAACGTCGCGCGCAAACGCCATTTCGTGCGTCACGACGATCATCGTGAGTCCGTCTCCGGCGAGAGAGCGCATAACATCGAGCACCTCGCCGACCATCTGCGGATCGAGCGCGCTCGTCGGCTCGTCGAAGAGCAGCACTTCCGGCTCCATCGCAAGCGCGCGGGCGATCGCCACGCGCTGCTTCTGTCCGCCGGAGAGCTGCGCCGGGCGGGCGTGGATGTACGGCGTCATGCCGACGCGCCCGAGATATTCCATGGCGATTTTCTCCGCCTCGGCCCGGCTGCGCCGGAGCACCGACATCTGACCGGTAACGCAGTTTTGCAGCGCCGTCATGTTGTTGAAGAGATTGAAGCTCTGGAACACCATGCCGACCTTTGCGCGGTACTGCGAGAGATTCATTTCCCGCGCGGTGATGTCCTGCCCGTGATAAAGCACCTGGCCGGACGTCGGCGTTTCAAGAAGGTTGATGCACCGGAGCATCGTGCTCTTGCCCGAGCCGGACGCGCCGATGATGCTGAGCACTTCACCCTTTTCCACGCTGAGATGGATATCGCGCAGCACGGTATGATCGCCGAACTGCTTTTGCAGATGCACAAGCTCTATGACCTTTTCACCCATGGCTCAGCCCTCCCTCGCGGTTTTGATGCGGATCTCGGCGGCGCTGTCGCTCTGCGAGCCGAAGATCACATAGCTGTCGTTCCCGTCGAGTTTACGCTCCACGAAGCGCAGCAGCCGCGTGACCGTGAAAGTCAGAATGAAGTACAGCACACACACGACAAGATACGTCTGGAACGTTTCAAAGCTCTGGCGCTTGATGATCCCGGCAAAGTAGTAAAGCTCCGTTACGCCGATGACGTTCAGCACCGAGGTGTCCTTGATATTGATGACAAACTCGTTGCTTACCGAGGGCAGGATGTTGCGCATGACCTGCGGGATGATGACCTTGAACATCGTCTGCGAATGGGTCATGCCGATGCTCATAGCGCCCTCAAACTGGCCCTTATCGATGGAGATGATGCCGCCGCGGACGATCTCGGCCATGTAAGCGCCGGTGTTGACCGAAACGATCAGGATACCGGACGGAATGAGCGGCAGCGTGCTGCCGCCGGAGGCAAAGGCATAACCCCAGTAGATGACCATCGCCTGCACCATCATGGGCGTGCCGCGGAAGATCTCCACATAAACGGCAATGACGGCGTTCAGGATCTTATGGAGCACGCGCACAAAGCCGTTGCGGGAGAATGGCGCCGTGCGGACGATGCCGGTCAGAAGGCCGATGGCGAGACCGGCCACGGTGCCGGTAAGCGCAATGAGCATCGTGTTTCCCACGCCGCTGAGCAGCTGGGGATAATATTTGGCGACTATGTTGATTACATCCTGAAAAAAGCTCATGGCTGTTTACCGGCCCTTTCGGTCAGATTACTTGCGGATGATGACGACGAGGTTGGATTCGTAATAGGTATCGGTGAAGTCGATCTGCGCAGCGCGCTCGGCCGTGGGGCTCATGCCGGCGGCAACGGCGTCGATCGCGCCGGATTCCAGCGCGGGCAGCAGCGAATCCCATTCGATGGAGTAAATTTCCAGATTCATGCCGAGACGCGCAGCGACATACTTTGCGATCTGCACGTCGTAGCCGTTGGCGTAAAGGCCGTCCTTGCCCTCGCCGGAGATGGGCACCGCGCCGAAGGATGCGCCGGAGATATCGGTCCAGTTATACGGCTCATACGCACACTCCATGCCGACACGGAGCGTGCCCGTCGGGTTTTCCGGCTCTTCGGCGCTCACGGCAAACTCGGTCACTTCCCCGCCGGAGCTGAGCGTCACGATCTGCTCCATGAGCGCGCTGCGCTGCTCGGGTGTGATCTCCGCGAGAACGGCGTTGATCTGCTCGCGCAGCTCCGAGCCCTTCTTCAGACCGATGGCGATGCCGACATCGGACGCCGTGGCGGTAAAGCCGGTCTCATTGTTCATAAACGGGAGGAACGTAAGAGTATCGTCGCTCTGGCAGACGGAGAAGGCCGTCGGTTCCTCGGCGATGTAGCCGTCGATCGCGCCGCTCTTGAGTGCGGTCAGAAGATCGGCAAACTCGGGATACGTCGATCCCTGCACGTTTTCGATCTGGTTGAGTGCGTCGGCGTGGAACGTTCCGGCCTGCGCCGCGATCTTCATACCCTTGAGATCGGCGATCGTCGTGGCTTCCGTAATGCTCGTTCCGGTGCTGTCGGTCGTTTCTGCACTGCCGCACCCGGCGAGCAGGCAAAGGCAGAGGGCGGCTGCCATCAGCAGCGCAAGGATGTTTCTTCTTCTCATTTTTTCTGTCTCCTTTTCGGAAAAATTAAATAAGCCTGCGACCCGATGTGGTATCGCAGGCTTTCCGAAAAATGAGATTCAAAAAGAAAATCAAAAACCGGTTTCCTTTGATAGCTCTCCACAGTAACTGTGACAGTCCGGCGCTTATTGGGCGTCGGCCCAGCAGCAACACGGCGGCAGCCATGCGGTGCTTCGGCGGAATTGCCTTTCTCCTGCAGCCGCCTGCCGGCGTGTGCTGCAAGATACTTTTCGTTTCCGCGACCTCTATCAGGTGCTTTCTTATTTTATGCACGGATTATACGGCGGGGGGGCCCTTCTGTCAATACCTTCGCGCCATTTTCCGCATTTTATCTCTTTGCATCGATAAAATCATTGGCATAATTATGCATTTATAACAGACGCAGGAAGCGCCGCCGGGGTTCCGGCGGCGCTTTGCTGCTTTCTTCACTTTTCCCATTGGGAGAGCATGGTGCGCATCCAGTCGGCAACATCCATGCGGTAAACGGCGTTGAGCGTCTCCGGCGCGAACACGTCCGCAGCCTCCCCCGCGGCGGCGATCTTACCGTGATCGAGCAGCACGCCGCGGCTTCCGTACATCCGCGCGAGCGAGAGATCGTGCACGACCGACACCACGGCGCGGCCGCCCTTGGAGAGCCACTCGCGTACAAGGGAGAAGATCTGCTTTTGATACACAAGATCAAGATGATTCGTCGGCTCGTCAAGCAGGAGCAGCCGCGGGTTCTGCGCAAAGAGCTGCGCGAGAAAGACGCGCTGCAGCTCGCCGCCCGAGAGCGTGAGCACGGACTGGCGCGCGATATGCGCCACGCCTGTCAGTTCCATCGCCTCGGCGACGCTCCGCTCGTCCTCGTCGCTCCGGCGGGAGAAAATACCGGGAGCATAGGCATAGCGTCCGAGCCGCACGACCTCCTCCACGGAGAAGGCATAGCCGACCGTGTGGTGCTGCGCGAGCACGCCCATGCCGCGCGCAAGGAGATGGGCGGGCGTTTTCTGCACGTCCTTCCCTTCAAAAAGCACCGTTCCCGTATACGGCACGCCGCGGGACACGGCATTCACGATCGTGGATTTTCCCGCGCCGTTCGGCCCGATGAGCATGAGCCAGTCGCCGTCTTGCACGGAAAAGCTCACATCGTTCACGATCACGGCGCTGCCGAAGCGCACCGAGAGGTTTTGTACTTCCAGCATGCTCATTTCTCGCCCCTCCTTGTGCGGATGAAGATGACGACGAAGAGGATCGAGCCGATGAACGACGTGACGACACCCACGGGCAGCTCGCGCGGGTCAAAGAGCGTGCGCGCGAGAAGATCGCACAGCATGAGGAAGATCGCCCCGCCGAACGCGCTCGCCGGGAGCAGCCGCCGGTGGTTCGGCCCGGTGATGAGGCGCACCATGTGCGGCGTCACAAGACCCACAAAGCCGATCGTGCCGCCGACGGATACGCACACGCCGATGAGCGCCGACACCGCGATCATCACCGTGAGCTTAACGCGCCGGACGTTCACGCCGATATGCCGGGCGTTGTCCTCGCCGACGGCAAAGGCGTTGAGCTCGCGCGCGCAGCCGAAGAGCACGCCGCCGAAAACGACGAGCGCGCCGAGCAGCACAAGGACGTGGACATACCCCCGCCCCGCGAGAGAGCCCATCGTCCAGAACGTGATGGACTGTACCTTATCCGGCGCGAACGTGATGACGAGCGAGAGAACGCTTGAAACGAACATCGAGTAAATGACGCCGATGAGGATGATCGTGCCGGTGGAGAGCGAGCCGTCCAGCCGGTACGCAAGACCCAGAATGACGACGAGCGAGAGGAACGCAAAAAGCATTGCCATGCTCATCGTCCCGGCGAGCGGGATGCCGGGGAGCGTTACGCCGAACGCGATGGAGATCACCGCGCCGAGCGACGCGCCGGACGATACGCCGAGCGTAGAGCCGTCCGCCAGCGGGTTTTTCAAAAGGCCCTGCATCGCCGCGCCGCACACCGAGAGCGACGCGCCCGTGAGCGCAACGCACAGCACGCGCGGCAGGCGCACGGAGAATACGATCGTCGCGCTCATGCCCGTTCCCGTGCCGCGGCCCGCCAGGGCGTTCCACAAAAGGCCGAACGTCTCGCGCAGCGGCAGCTTCACGCTGCCGAGCGACACGCACACGAGAAGCGTGAATACCGTCGCCGCGGCAAATGCCAGATACGCCGGAAGGCCAAACCCCTCCCGGCGTACCATGGTTTTATTTTCTTTTGGCTCAGGCCGCCTTGTCATTGGCCTCAACGCCGGCAATGAAGTCGGCGAGCATCTGCGCGCCTTCCGCCAGACGCGGTGCGGGGCGGGAAAGCTCGTTGTTCTGCAGATTGAGGATGGCGCCGTTCTTCACAGCCGTCACATTTTCCCAACCGGCGCGGGAAGCGATCTCCTCTTCGGGCGTGGGGCCCTCGCCGGAGTACATGGAAATGGTCATAATATAGTCGGGGTTGCGCTCGAGCACCTGCTCTTCGCTGATCTCCGCCCAGCCTTCCACGTCGGCAAAGCAGTTCTTGAGACCGAGCAGCTCGGCGATCTCGTTCATGAAGGTGTTGGCGCCGGCCGTCCACAGACCGTACTCCAGCGGGGAGACCTCAAAGTAAATGGTCTTTTCGCCGTCGCCGCAGACCCCCTTGAGCGACTCAAACGTCGTCTTCATGCCGTCGATGACCGTTTCGGCTTCCTCGTTCTTGCCGAGCAGCGCGCCGATCATGCGGATGGCGGCATAGGTGCCCTCGATATCCTGCGCGTCGGAAACGACAACGTGGACACCGGCGTCCTCAAGCGCCTTGATCTGCTCTTCGGTCTGGGCCATCGTGCTCATAAGGAGCACCTGCGGCTCAAGAGCGATGATCTGCTCGATGTTGGTTTCATAGCCGGACTGCACGGAGGGGATCTCCTGCACTTCGGCGGGGTAGTCGCAGTAGGTGCCGCGGCCGACGAGCAGGTCCATGCCGCCGAGCGCGCAGATGATCTCGCAGTCGGACGCCGTGAGCGCAACGATGCGCGTGGCGGGCTCTTCGAGCGTGATCTCGCGGCCGGTCATGTCGGTCACGGTGACGGAGGTATCCTCCGCGGGGGCTTCGGTGGCTTCCACGGGGGCTTCGGTCGGCTCGGCAGGAGCTTCCGTCGCGATGGGCTCAGCGCTCTGTCCGCAGGCGGCGAGCGAGAGCAGCATCAGGGCTGCCAATGCAAGAGCAAGGATCTTTTTGGCGTTCATGTCTTGAACTCCTTCTCAAAAAAGTATTCAAACAACCAGCCTTCCGGCGCAAAAACGCCGCCCCTCTCTCGGAAAGGGCGGCGGAATCGGCAATGGATCGCACAGCTATACCCCGTCCCAGAAGCTCTCATGCGAAAACAGGTTTCCCGACTTGGCATCATCCTATTCAAGCCCCTTCCCGCCCTTCGGCAGTGGTACCGGCTTTTTTGTCCGCTTTACGGTTACTGGGATAGTCCGGAATTTGCATCCGTGTTCCCTCGGTGGGGTCTCCCCCGACGACGTCTTTCGACGCGGATCCACACGCTGTTTGTTTGTGGCCATACTATATCGGTTTCTTCGCCGGATGTCAAGGCGGCAAAACCGGCGCTTTCGGTATTTTACCAAAAAGCGCCGGTTTTCTCCTAAATTTTAATATACGCTGGTAAGGATCTCACCATAAGACGGATACGGCCACGCGGCACGGTCCATGATGAGCTCCGCGCCGTCGGAAATTTCGCGCAGCGTCTCCATTTCCGGCAATATCTCGCCGCGGCAGATCTCCACGGCGGATTCGGTGGAGAGGCGTCCGTCGTCAATGCGGCGCACCGCCTTTTCCAGTTTTTCCGCGCCGTCCCAGAGCTTCGCCGCGCGCGCGGAGAGCTCCGCCGCCGCCGTTTTTTCATACCGGCAGGCGCTCTCGCCGCAGAGCTTTTTCTTTTCGTGCGCCGTGGCGGAAAGAGCGCCGGTAAAGCGGCTCACCGCGGGGAGCACATCCTTGCGCAGCATATCGAGCAGCGTGAGCGCCTCGATGCGCACCTCCTTGGCGTAGTGGTCGAGCACGATCTCGCACCGGGCGCGAAGCTCCGTTTCGCTGAACACGCGGTTGCGGCGGAAAAGCTCCGCGTTTTTCGCGTCGAGCAGATGCGGTACGCAGTCCGGCGTGGAGCGGTAGTTGCACAGACCGCGGCGCGCGGCCTCGCGCACCCATGCTTCTTCGTAGCCGTTGCCGTTGAAGATGATGCGGCGGTGCTCACGGATGGAGCGCTTTATGAGCTCGTGCAGCGCGCTCTCAAAGTCCGCCGTGCCCTCCAGCTCGTCGGCATAGCGGCGCAGCACGTCCGCCACGGCGGTGTTGAGAATGATGTTCGCCTCGGAGATCGACTGCGACGAGCCGACCATGCGGAATTCAAACTTATTGCCCGTGAAGGCAAAGGGCGAGGTGCGGTTGCGGTCGCTCGTATCCTTCGGGAAGCGCGGCAGGACATGCACGCCGACCTTGAACTGCACCTTTTCGCCGGATTCATACGGCGTGCCGTTCTCAATGGAATCGAGAATGCCGGTGATCTCGTCGCCGAGGAACACGGAGAGGATCGCCGGGGGCGCTTCGCTGCCGCCGAGACGGTGGTCGTTGGAAGCTCCCGCGACGGAGATGCGCAGCAGGTCCTGGTATTCGTCCACGGCCTGCAGGACCGCCGTGAGGATGAGCAGGAACTGCGCGTTTTCCTCCGGCGTGTCGCCGGGGTTCAGAAGATTTTCGCCGCGGTCGGTGGAAAGCGACCAGTTGTTGTGCTTGCCCGAGCCGTTCACGCCCGCGAACGGCTTTTCGTGCAGCAGGCACACCATGCCGTGCCGGTCCGCCACGCGCTTCATGCACTCCATGACGAGCTGGTTGTGATCGGCGGCGATGTTCACCGTGGAATAGACGCACGCGAGCTCGTGCTGCGCGGGGGCGACCTCGTTGTGCTCGGTCTTGGCCGGGACGCCGAGCCTCCAGAGCTCCTCGTCCAGCTCGCGCATGAACGCCGCCACGCGCGGCTTGATCGCGCCGAAATAATGGTCGTCCAGCTCCTGTCCCTTGGGCGGGCGCGCGCCGAGAAGCGTACGCCCGGTGTAGATAAGATCGGGGCGCTGCTCGTAAACGCCGCGGTCAATGAGGAAATACTCCTGCTCCGCGCCGGCGTTCGCGCGCACGGCGGCGGTCTGCGTGTCACCGAAGAGCTTCAGAATGCGCAGCGCCTGGATATTCAGCGCGTCCATACTGCGGAGAAGCGGCGTTTTCTTGTCGATGGCCTCGCCGCCGTAGGAGGCGAATACCGTCGGGATGCAGAGCACGCCGTCCTTCACGAAAGCGTAGCTCGTCGGGTCCCAGGCGGTGTAGCCGCGCGCCTCGAATGTGGCGCGAAGACCGCCGGAGGGGAAGCTCGAGGCGTCCGGCTCGCTGTGGATGAGCTCTCGGCCCGAAAACTCCGGCAGCGCGCCGCCGTCCTTTGCCGGGGAGAGAAAGCTGTCGTGCTTTTCGGCGGTGATGCCGGTCATCGGCTGGAACCAGTGGGTATAATTCGTCGCGCCGCGCTCGATCGCCCAGTCGCGCATCGCCTCGGCGACGACGTCCGCCTCGGCAAGCGTCAGGCGCTTGCCGTACTGCCGGGCCGAGCGCAGCGCACTGTAGATCTCCGCCGGGAGACGCTGCTGCATAACGGCATCCGAAAATACCATCGAGCCGAATTCTTCTGTCATACCGCTCATAAGCCCTGCCCCTTTAATAATCATTATATATTATTGTAGTTATCCGGGTGAAGACCCCCTCGGTCACGGCCGCGCCGTGCAGTCTCCCCTATCGTGGAGAGCCAAGTGGGTTTGCAGAAAACGATCTTGCCTCCCCTAACAGGGGAGGTGGCTTTTGCCAAAGGCAAAAGACGGAGGGGTTGTCCCTGTCTTTATCACTTTAACTTGCTCACTCTACCCTGTGCCGATGATTTTGTCAATATTGCCCGCGATTTTTTATTGACAAAGACGGCTCCGTTCCGTATAATTCGTGTGCGTAAAGGTGAGCAATGGCGTTCGCCGACGCGGTTTACCTGACCGCGTCGGCGACGCTTTTTTCGTTTGGTCAGCGCCGCGTAACATCGTCTTCGGCGCTCGGCGGCGCTTTTGCGCCGCCCGCTCTTGCCGAATTATGCGTTGCTGACGGATATCCTTTATATTTTTAAAAATTTTTGCTGCGGAGGCTATTTATGACCGGAGAGACTGTATTGATTCTGGATTTCGGCGGGCAGTACAAGGAGCTGATCGCGCGCCGCGTGCGCGAGCACGGCGTCTATTCCGAGATCCGTTCGTGCAAAATGCCCGTGGAGGAGATCCGCGCGATGGCGCCGAAGGGCATCATCTTCACCGGCGGACCGGACAGCGTATACCGCGACGATTCCCCTACCTGCGACAAGGCCGTGCTGGAGCTCGGCATCCCGGTGCTCGGCATCTGCTACGGCATGCAGCTCATCTGCCATCTCTGCGGCGGAACGGTCGAGGCGGGCACGAAGCGCGAGTACGGCGTATTCCCCATTACTCTCGACACCTCTCTCCCGCTCTTTTCCGGCTGCACCGTGCCGACGGACGTGCTTATGAGCCACACCGATCTCGTCACGGCGCTGCCCGAGGGCTTCCGCGTTGCCGGTCACACCGACCTCACGCCCGTAGCGGCGTATGTGAACGAAGATCGCCGACTCTACGGCGTGCAGTTCCATCCGGAAGTGACCAACACCGTGCAGGGCAATCTCATTCTCAAAAACTTCCTCTTTGATATCTGCGGCTGCGCCGGGGATTACTCGATGGAGAGCTTCCTTGAAACGAAGATCCGCGAGATCCGCGAGCAGGTCGGCAGTGAAAAGGTACTGCTCGGTCTCTCCGGCGGCGTGGATTCCTCGGTGTGCGCGGCGCTGCTCGCGCGCGCGGTGCCCGGCCAGCTCACGTGCATTTATGTCGATCACGGTCTCATGCGCCAGGGCGAAACGGAGGAGATCCGCTCCGTATTCGAGAATAAGGCGCTCGACTTCCGCTGCGTGGACGCTGCCGACCGCTTTCTTGCAAAGCTCGAGGGCGTGACCGATCCCGAGCAGAAGCGCAAGATCATCGGGCGCGAGTTTGCTCTCGTTTTTGAGGACGAGGCGAAAAAACTCGGCAAGATCGGCTTTCTCGCGCAGGGAACGATCTACCCGGACGTCGTCGAGTCCGGCACGGGCTCGGCGGTCATCAAGAGCCATCACAACGTCGGCGGGCTTCCGAAGGATCTCGGCTTTTCCGGCGTCGTAGAGCCGCTGCGCTATCTCTTCAAGGACGAGGTACGAAAGCTCGGTCTCCTCCTCGGTCTGCCCGAAAGTCTCGTGAACCGCCAGCCGTTCCCCGGCCCCGGTCTCAGCGTGCGCGTGCTCGGCGAGATCACGCGCGAAAAGCTCGCCATTCTCCGCCCGGCGGACGCCATCGTCCGCGAGGAGATCGGCAAGTGCGGCTGCCGCGCCGACCAGTATTTTGCGGTGCTCACCGGCGTGAAGAGCGTCGGCGTCATGGGCGACGGACGCACGTATGACTACACCGTCGCGGTGCGCTGCGTGGAAACGAGCGACTTTATGACCTGCGTGTTCGCGCCCCTGCCGTGGGATGTGCTGCGGCGCATCTCCTCGCGCATTACGAACGAAGTGCGCGGCATCAACCGCGTTGTCTACGACATCACCTCCAAGCCGCCCGCGACCATCGAATGGGAGTGACCGTTTCGCCGTGAACGCATGGAAGCGGCTGGACGAGCGCCTTTCCGCGGGAAAGGGACGCACGCTCTGGCAGTTTGTGAAATTCAATCTTGTAAGTCTCACGGTGACGATCTTGCAGCTTCTGCTCGCCAATCTCCTGCCGCTCGCGTTTGACCGTGTTGTCTCGCCGCTGCCGCCGCTGCTGCGCGGCATATTCCGTGCCGACGCGCTTTTCCCGGACGGCTCGAAGTATGTGGTGAACGGCGTCGTCACATGGGGATATGTGCTGCCGTTCCTGCTGGCAAACGGTCTTGCAAACATCTACGGCTATTTTATCAACATGAAAACAACGTTTCGCGGCAAGGGTACCCGCGCGGGGTTCGCGGTGTATCTTGCGATCCTCTTCGCGCTCATTCTCTTTGCCACTTGGATGCAGGGCGAGACCGTCGCCGCGATGGCGTCGAGCCGCATCGCTCCCCTCTCGCGCACGCTCGCCTCGTTCGGCGCGGGCGTCGTGCAGACGGCGGTGCTCTTCCCGCTCGAAAAACTTGTACTGTTCCGGCAGAGGCCGGACGACGGAAAGGAAACAACATGAACGAAAAGCTCTTTGATTATATCGCCGTATGCCCCACGGCGTTCCACACCTGCGCCCACAGCGCGGACATGCTGCGCGAGTCCGGATATACCGAGCTTTGCGAGGCGCAGCGCTGGGAGATCGTTTCCGGCGGCAAGTATTTTGTCACGCGAAATGGCTCTTCCCTCATCGCGTTTCGCGTCCCCGCCGGGGAGATCGCGGGCTTTATGATGACCGCCGCGCACGGCGACAGCCCGGCGTTCAAGATCAAGGAGAACGCGGAGCTTCCGGACGGGAATTATCTCCGTCTCTCCGTGGAGAAATACGGCGGGATGCTCTGCGCCCCGTGGCTCGACCGGCCGCTTTCCGTGGCGGGCCGTGTTCTCGTATCCGAGGGCGACAAGCTTTCGGTGAAGCTCGTGGATCTCAAGGACCCCTGCGCCATCATCCCGAACGTCGCCATCCACATGAACCGCAACGCCAACGACGGCATGAGCTATAATGCCGCCGTCGATATGTTGCCCGTATGGATGAGCAGCGAAAAGGGCAGCTTCCGCGCCGCCGTCGCCAAGGCCGCCGGTGTTGCGGAGGACGCCATCGTCACCGGCGATCTTTTCCTTTACGATCCCCAGAAGGGCGTCACGCTCGGCGAATACATCTCCGCGCCGCGGCTGGACGATCTCCAGTGCGCTTTCTCCTCGCTGACGGCGTTTCTCGCCGCCGGGGAGAGCCGCTCCATTCCCGTCTGCTGCATCTTCGATAACGAAGAGGTCGGCAGCGGGACGAAGCAGGGCGCGGCATCCACTTTCCTTTATGACACGCTCACGCGGCTGTGCTCCGCGCTCGGCATGGACGGCAGCGAATACCGCCGTCTCGTGGCGGGCAGCTTCCTCGTCTCCTGCGACAACGCGCACGCCGTCCACCCCAACCACGGCGAATTTGCCGACCGCAACCACACCGCGCGCATGAACGGCGGCGTTGTCATCAAATACAACGCCAACCAGCGCTACACCTCCGACGCCGTTTCCGCCGGCATCTTCCGCCGCATCTGCGAGAGCGCCGGCGTGCCGGTGCAGTATTACGCCAACCGCGCCGACATGCCGGGCGGCTCGACGCTCGGCAACATCTCCAACACGCAGGTTTCGCTCAACGCCGTGGACATCGGTCTCGCGCAGCTGGCGATGCACTCGCCCTTCGAGACCGCGGGCGCGGCGGACACCGTCTCGCTCGTCAAAGCTCTCACCGCCTTTTTTGAACATTCCCTCGTTGCCGAACGCGACGGGGTCTACCGCTTTCTCTGAGGCTCAGCCGCCTCCCGGGGAAGGGAGGCTCACCTCCCCTCCCCAAATTTTTTTGTGTATATTCATCCTTTGGGAGTGTGAAAGATATGACAAAGTACATTTTCGTCACCGGCGGCGTCGTTTCCGGCCTTGGCAAGGGCATCACCGCCGCCTCGCTCGGCCGTCTTTTGAAGGCGCGCGGGTTCAAGGTCGCAGCGCAGAAGCTCGACCCCTACATCAACGTTGACCCCGGCACGATGAGCCCGTACCAGCACGGCGAGGTCTACGTCACCGAGGACGGCGCGGAGACCGATCTCGATCTCGGCCACTACGAACGCTTCATTGACGAGGACCTCAACAAGTTCTCCAACCTCACCACGGGCAAGGTGTATTCCCGTGTGCTCGAAAAGGAGCGCCGCGGCGAGTATCTCGGCAGCACCGTGCAGGTCATCCCGCACGTCACCAACGAGATCAAGGAATTCATCTATCAGGTCGGCAAAAAGTCCGGCGCGGACATCGTCATCACCGAGATCGGCGGCACGACCGGCGATATCGAGAGCCAGCCGTTTCTCGAGGCCATCCGGCAGGTCGGGCTTGAGGTCGGACGTGAGAATACGCTCTATATCCACGTGACGCTCGTGCCGTATCTCAAGGCCTCGGGCGAGCACAAGTCCAAGCCGACGCAGCACTCCGTCAAGGAGCTGCAGGGCATGGGCATTTCTCCGGACATCATCGTGCTGCGCTGCGACGAGCCGATCGAGGACGAGAACATCTTCCGCAAGATCGCAAACTTCTGCAATGTGGAGAGCGACTGCGTCATCGAGAACATGACGATCCCGGTGCTGTATGAAGCGCCGCTCATGCTTGAAAAGGCGCACATGGGCGACACCGTCTGCCGCAAGCTCGGTCTCGGCCAGCCGAAGGCGGATCTTGCAGAGTGGGAGGAAATGGTCAGCCGCATCCACGGCCGCACGAAGCGCGTGCCTATCGCGCTCGTCGGCAAATATACGCAGCTGCATGACGCCTATCTCTCCGTGATTGAGGCGCTGCGCCACGCGGGCTACACCGTGGGAACGCACGTTGCCATCCGCTGGGTAGACTCCGAAACACTCACCGAAGAGAATCTGGAAGAAAAGCTCGGCGGCGTGTGCGGCATTCTCGTGCCGGGCGGTTTCGGCGACCGCGGCATCGAGGGCATGATCCTCGCGGCGAAGTACGCCCGCGAAAAGAACATCCCGTATCTGGGACTGTGTCTCGGCATGCAGATCGCCGTCATCGAAAACGCGCGCAACGCCGCGCATCTTGAAGGCGCGAACTCCCGCGAGTTTGACGAGCGCTCCCCCTACCGCGTTATCGACTTCATGCCCGGCCAGAGCGACGAGATCGCCAAGGGCGGCACGCTCCGTCTCGGCGCGTATCCGTGCGACGTCATGCCCGGATCGCTTCTGGAAAAATGCTACGGCGCGCAGCACATCTCCGAGCGTCACCGCCACCGCTACGAATTCAACAACGAATACCGCGAGACTCTCACCGCCGCGGGACTCGTTCTCTCCGGTCTCTCGCCGGACGGACGGCTCGTTGAGGTCGTGGAGCGGCACGATCATCCGTTCTATATCGGCGTGCAGTATCACCCCGAATTCAAATCCCGTCCCAACCGTCCGCACCCGCTCTTCCGCGGCTTTGTCGCCGCGGCGCTCGAGCTTTTCGAGCCGCGCGGATAAGGCCCGTCCGTATGGGAAAAATTATTGACGCTCACCGACGGAAAGTGGTATTATAAAGTGTCAGTTTATTGCCTACTCTCTCTGATTTTGGAAAGGACTCTTTTTATGGGAAAATATTTCGGCACCGACGGTTTCCGCGGCAAGGCCGGCGAGGTATTGACCGCCGAGCACGCCTTCAGGACCGGCCGTTTTCTCGGCTGGTATTACGCGAACCGTCATGCGAGCGGCACGGCCCGCATCGTCATCGGCAAGGATACGCGCCGCTCCTCCTACATGTATGAGAGCGCGCTCGCCGCGGGCATCACGTCCTCCGGCGCGGACGCCTATCTTCTGCATGTTACAACGACGCCCTGCGTCAGCTTCATCACGCGCACCGAAAACTTTGACTGCGGCGTGATGATCTCCGCGAGCCACAATCCCTACTGGGACAACGGCATCAAGCTCATGAACGGCGTCGGCGAGAAGATGGATGACGCGCTGCAGGACGAGCTTGAAGCCTACATCGACGGCGATCCCAACAGCATTCCCTGGGCGGTCGAGGACAAGATCGGCCGCACGATCGACTTTTACTCCGGCCGCAACCGCTACATCGGTTATCTCACGAGCATCGCCACCCGCTCGTTCGGCGACCGCAAGGTAGCGCTCGACTGCTCGAACGGCAGCGCGTGGATGATCGGCCGCGCCGTATTCGACGCGCTCGGCGCCAAGACGTACGTCATCAATGATAAGCCCGACGGCGTGAACGTGAACCTGCGCTGCGGCTCCACCCACATTGAGGGATTGCAGCAGTACGTCCGTGAAAACAAGCTCGATATCGGCTTTGCCTTTGACGGCGACGCCGACCGCTGTCTCGCTGTGGACGAGCTCGGCAATGTGGTGAACGGCGATCAGATCATGTACATCTGCGCCAAGCACATGAAGGCCAACGGCCAGCTGCCGAGCAATACCGTCGTCACGACGATCATGAGCAACTTCGGTCTTTACAAGGCGTTCGACCGCATCGGCATCGCCTACGAAAAGACCGCCGTGGGCGACCGGTACGTTTACGAGAACATGAAGGCCAACGATCATATGCTCGGCGGCGAGCAGTCCGGCCACATCATTTTCCGCAAGTTTGCCCATACCGGCGACGGCCTCATCACCGCGATCATGCTCATGGGCGTGCTCATCGACACGCAGCTCCCGCTCTCGGTGCTGGCAGCGGAAGTGAAGATGTACCCGCAGGTACTCAAGAACGTGAAGGTGGACGACAAGGACGGCACGCTCGCGGACGAGACCGTGAAGGCCGCCGTGGAGAAGTGCACCGCCGCGCTCGGCGACGGCGGGCGCGTGCTGCTGCGCAAGAGCGGCACGGAGCCGGTGCTCCGCGTCATGGCCGAGGCCGGGACGACCGAGCTCTGCGAGCAGATGGTGGACGCCATCATCGCCGCGATGGATACGTCCGGCCATCTCATCGAGGTGAAAAAGTAATGAAGCTCACGATCTCGGATCTCTACGATCTTGACCATACGCTTGCCGGAGACTATCTGCGGCAGTTCACGTATCCCTGGGAGGCGCTCGCCGGCATCGGCGATATGATCTCCGCGCTCGGCGCGGCGCTCAGCCCGGACGAATACGACCATCCCGAGGAGGGCGTTTGGGTCGCGCGCGACGCGAAGGTCTACCCCACCGCGTATCTCGGCGCGCCGTGCATCATCGGGCATAAAACCGAGGTGCGCCCCGGCGCTTTCATCCGCGGCAATGCGCTCGTCGGCGATAACTGCGTCGTCGGCAACTCCACGGAGCTCAAAAACGTCATTCTTTTCGATAATGTACAGGTGCCGCATTATAACTATGTCGGCGACTCCATTCTCGGCTACAAGTCCCACATGGGCGCGGGCTCCATCACGAGCAACGTCAAGAGCGACAAGCTCCCCGTCGTTATTCACAACGAAGGCGAGGAGATCGAGACCGGCCGCAAAAAGGTCGGCGCGATGCTCGGCGACTATGTGGAGGTCGGGTGCAACAGCGTTCTCAACCCCGGCACCGTGATCGGGCGGGACGCAAGCGTTTACCCCACGTCCTGCGTGCGCGGCGTTGTGCCGGAGCGGTGCATTTACAAAGCCAAGGGCAATATTGCCGTAAAAAAATGATAAAGGAGAAGATGTCTTGAAAGTAATCGTCGCCGAAAATCACGAGGAGGTCAGCCGTCTTGCCGCTGACATTCTGGAGGAAACGGTCCGCGCGAACCCCTGCTGCACGCTCGGTCTCGCCACCGGCTCAAGCCCGGTCGGCATGTACCGGGAGCTTTCGCGGCGCTGCCGCGAAGAGGGTCTGGATTTCTCCCGCGTTCACAGCGTGAATCTCGACGAGTATGTCGGTCTCGCCCCCACCCATGAGCAGAGCTACCGTTATTTCATGGACAGCAATCTTTTTGACCACATCAACATCGACAAAGCCAACACCTATGTCGCCAAGGGCACCGGCGACGCGGAGGAAAATCTCCGCGAGTTCAACGCCGTGCTCGACCGTACCGACATTGACGTGCAGGTGCTCGGCGTCGGCCCGGACGGCCATCTCGGCTTCAACGAGCCGAGCGACACGCTCTGCGACAGCGCGCACAAGGAGGTGCTCGACGAGAGCACCATCGACGCCAACCAGCGCTTCTTCGCCTCGCGCGACGATGTGCCGCGCTACGCGCTTACCATGGGCATGGGCAACATCCTGCGCGCGAAAAAGCTCCTTATGATCGTCTCCGGCCACAAGGAGGACGCAATGCGCCGTCTGCTGCTCTCCGAGCGCATCGACCCGCACTGCCCGGCAACGTTTCTGCGTCTGCACCGCGACGCCGTGGTGCTGCTCGAACGCTCTCTCGCCGACGCGATCGGTTATAAGGCGTAAGCCTTTCACCCACCGCTCCCCTGCGGATACCCCGCAGGGGACGCCCCGTTTCCCGTTTACTTTGGAGGTTATTCTTTTATGTGTGGAATTGTAGGATTTACCGGCTCGCAGGCGGCGGCTCCGCTGCTTCTGGACGGGCTGCGCAAGCTGGAATACCGCGGGTATGACAGCGCCGGCATCGCCGTGCAGAAGGACGGCGCGCTGCATATGATCAAAGCGTCCGGCCATATCGACGCGCTCGCGGAGAAAACACAAAACGGCACGCTGCTGCCCGGCACTTCCGGCATCGGCCACACCCGCTGGGCGACGCACGGCGCGCCCACCGACACGAACGCGCACCCGCATATGTCCGCCGACGGCAAATTTGCCATCGTCCACAACGGCATTATCGAAAACTACGCGGCGCTGCGCGACGAGCTTAAAAGCAAGGGCTTCGTATTCCGGAGCGAGACCGACACGGAAGTCATCGTGCATCTGCTCGACATGTACTATACCGGCGATCTCAAGGCCGCCGTGCTGCACACCGCCGCGCGGCTCGAGGGCTCCTATGCGCTCGGCGTTCTCTGCGCCGACCAGCCGGGGACGATCTGCGCCGTGAAAATGGCATCGCCGCTCATTCTCGGCGTGGGCGTCGGCGAAAATTTCTTTGCCTCCGACGTGACCGCGCTCGTGAGCCACACCAAAAACGTGATCTATCTGGAGGACGGCGAGTTTGCTGAGATAACGCCCGACTCCATTTCCATTTATGACAGCACCGGCGCGACGGTGCACCGCAGCATTTCCCGCATCGTCTGGGATATCGAAGCCGCGGAAAAGGGCGGCTACGAGCACTTTATGCTCAAGGAGATCATGGAGCAGCCCCGCGCGCTCAAGGCGACCATCGCCCCGCGCATCAAGAACGGGAAGATCGTCCTCGATGATTTTGACGAGGCGTTCCGCGCCGACTTCCGGTACATCAACCGCATCGTCATCACCGCGTGCGGCAGCGCGTATCACGCCGGGTGCGTCGGACGGTACATGATCGAATCGCTCTGCCGCGTGCCGGTGGAGGTTGATGTGGCGAGCGAGCTGCGTTACCGCCACCCGATCGTGGATGAGCACACGCTGCTCATTGCCGTTTCCCAGTCCGGCGAGACTGCCGACACCATCGCCGCCATCCGCGAATGCAAGGCGCACGGCGCGCGCGTGCTCACGATCGTCAACGTCGTCGGCAGCACCGTGGCAAAGCTCGGCGATTATGTCATGTACACCTGGGCCGGCCCGGAGATCGCCGTTGCCACCACGAAGGGCTACACCACGCAGATCGCCGTGCTCGATCTGCTCGCCGTATGGATGGCCAACGAGCGCCGGACGCTCACCGCGCCGCGGTACGCCGAGCTCGTAGCCGGCATTGCGGACCTGCCTGAGCGCACGCAGCGCAGCATTGACCTGAACCCGCAGGTCAGCTATCTTGCCGAGCGCTACTGCGGCAACAGCTCGCTCTTCTTCATCGGGCGCAACATCGACTACGCCGTCGCGCTTGAAGCCTCGCTCAAGCTCAAGGAGATCTCCTATATCCACTCCGAGGCGTATGCCGCCGGAGAGCTCAAGCACGGCACCATCGCGCTCATCGATCCGGGCCGTCTCGTCGTTTCGCTCGCGTGCTACGAGGAGCTGTTCGACAAGACGATGTCCAACATCAAGGAAGTCAAGGCGCGCGGAGCCAAGGTCCTCGCCGTGGTGAACGAGGGCAACCGCCGTGTGTTCGCCGAGGCGGACGACGTGCTCTTTGTCCCCGTGACCGATCCGCTCTTCTCCGCCATTCCGGAGATCCTTCCCCTGCAGCTTTTCGCCTATCATGTCGCCCGGTGCAACGGGTGCGACATTGATAAGCCCCGCAATCTTGCCAAATCCGTCACCGTGGAGTGAGTTTCATGAAAGACGTTTACGAAAATCCCCTCTGCTCGCGCTACGCCTCGGAGCAGATGCAGCATCTCTTCTCCCCGCAGTGGAAGTTTTCGACGTTCCGCCGTCTCTGGCTCGCGCTCGCCGAGAGCGAGCAGGAGCTGGGGTTGTCCATCACGGACGAGCAGCTTGAGGAAATGCGCGCGCATCTCGACGATATCGATTTCGACCGCGCCGCCGAGTATGAGCACCGGCTGCGCCATGACGTAATGGCGCACATCCGCACGTTCGGCGACGTCTGCCCGAAGGCCGCGGGCATCATCCATCTCGGCGCGACGAGCTGCTATGTGGACGATAATACCGACCTTCTGCAGATGCGCGCAGCGCTGAAGCTCATCCGCGGCGAATTGCTCGCGGTGATCAACGCGCTTTCCGAATTTGCCGCGCGCGAGGCCGACACGCCGACGCTCGCCTGGACGCACTTTCAGGCCGCGCAGCCCACGACCGTGGGCAAGCGTGCGACGCTCTGGCTGCAGGATTTCCTGCTCGACTTAGAGCAGCTCGAAACGGAGCTCTCCCGCCTTCCCATCTCCGGGTGCAAGGGCGCAACCGGCACCGCGGCGAGCTTTCTCGCCCTCTTCCACGGCGACGGGGAGAAGGTCCTCGCGCTCGAAAAGAAGATCGCGGAAAAGATGGGCGTTCTCAACTGCATCCCCGTCGCCGGGCAGACGTACACGCGAAAGCTCGATTCCTTTGTGATGAACGTCCTCTCCGGCATCGCACAGAGCGCTGCAAAAATGGCGACGGACATGCGCCTTCTCGCGCATCTGCGCGAGCTGGACGAGCCGTTTGAGACCGAGCAGGTCGGCTCCTCCGCTATGGCCTACAAGCGCAATCCCATGCGCTGCGAGCGTGTGTGCTCGCTCAGCCGGTACGTGGTAAATCTCGCCTCCAACACCGCGGACACCGCCATGACGCAGTGGCTCGAGCGCACGCTCGACGATTCGGCCAACCGCCGTCTCACGCTGCCGGAGGGTTTCCTCGCGTGCGACGCCATTCTGACGCTCTGCGCCAACGTCGTGCGCGGCTGCAAAGTATATCCGCGCGTGATGGAAAAGCACCTGCGCGAAGAGCTGCCGTTTCTTGCGACCGAGAACATCCTCATGCGCGCCGTATCGCTCGGCGAAGACCGCCAGAAGCTGCACGAGGTCATCCGGCAGTATTCCGTGCGCGCGGCGGAGAGCGTCAAGCTCCGCGGCGAGGATGGGCATCTGCTCGATATGCTGCTCGCGGACGAGCGGTTCCATTTAACGCCGGAAGCTCTGGAGGAGCTTCTGGATGTCCGCCAGTTCGTCGGGCTTGCGCCGGAGCAGACGCGCGCCTTTCTTAAAACTCATGTTTATCCCGTGCTGGAAGCGCGCCGCGGCGATATCGCCGGGAGCGTTCCGGTGCGTGTCTAAAAAGCAAGGAGGATACAAAAATGCTTACTGCTGTTGTTGGAATCAACTGGGGCGACGAGGGAAAAGGCCGCATGGTCGATCTTTTCTCCGCCGAGCATGAGATCGTTGTCCGCTATCAGGGCGGCAACAACGCCGGTCACACCGTCGTGAACGAGCGCGGCAAATTCGTTCTCAATCTGCTGCCGTCCGGCATTCTGCGCCCCGGCACGGTGAACGTCCTCGGCCCCGGCATGGTGCTCGATCTTGAGCATCTCACAAACGAAGTCGCGCACATCCGCGAGCAGGGCGTGGCGATCACGCCCGAGCATCTGAAGATCAGCGACCGCGCCACCATCTGCATGCCGTACCACAAGATGATGGACATTCTCGAAGAGGACCGTCTCGCGGACAAGAAGTTCGGCTCCACGCGCCGCGGCATCGGCCCGGTGTACGCCGACAAGTATATGAAGAAAACGCTGCGCACCGGCGATCTTCTCTTCCCGGACAAGCTGCGCGAAAAGCTCGCCGATCTTGTCGAGTGGAAGAACATCACCGTGCAGGGCTACGGCCACGAGCCGGTCAGCGTTGACGAGATGTACGCCTGGCTCGAGAAGTACGCCTTCCCGTGGCGCGAGTATCTCTGCAACACGACCGAATACCTCTCCGCGCAGGCGGACGCGGGCAAGAGCATTCTCTTTGAGGCCCAGCTCGGCGCGCTGCGCGACATTGACTTCGGCATCTACCCCTACACCTCGTCCTCGTCCACGATCGCGGCCTACGCCCCCATCGGCGCGGGCATCCCGGCCAAGCGGCTGGACAGCGTCGTCGGCATCATGAAGGCATATTCGAGCTGCGTCGGCGAAGGGCCGTTCGTGTGCGAGCTCTTCGGCGAGGAGGGCGACCGTCTGCGCGAAGCCGGCGCCGAGTACGGCGCGGCCACGGGCCGTCCCCGCCGTGTGGGTGGGTTTGATGTCGTCGCCTCCCGCTACGGCGTGCAGATGCAGGGCGCGACCGAGCTCGCGCTCACGAAGCTCGATGTGCTCTCCGGCTGGGAGAAGATCCCCGTCTGCACCGGTTATGAGATAGACGGCAAGATCATCCACACCTTCCCCGTGGAGACCGTGCTTGAGCGCTGCAAGCCCGTATACGAATACGTTGAGGGCTTCTCCGGCGATATTTCCGGCTGCCGGAAGTTTGAGGATCTGCCCGAGGCTGCGCGCAACTATGTCCGCTATCTCGAAAACGCCGTCGGCTGCCGCATCGGTTGGGTATCCGTGGGCGCGGGCCGAGAGGAATATATCCGTCTATGAAAAAACTGCGCGTATTTTTCGCGTGCGTCACGAGCCGCCTTGCGCGGCTCGCGCTGCGGCTTTTGGGCCGCGGCGGCACAGCGCTGCCCGGAAAGGCAGCGCTGCGCGTATATCCGGGGCTGATGCGTGAGCTGGGACGCGGCGTGGAAACGGTGATCATCACCGGTACGAACGGCAAAACGACGACCGCCGGTATGCTCCGCCATATGCTCGACAAGGCCGGGACGGCATATTTCTCCAACCGCTCCGGCGCGAATCTCACGAGCGGCATCACCGCGGAATTCATTGAAAACGCCGATCTTCTCGGCAAGCCGAAGAAAACGCTCGCCGTCATCGAGTGCGACGAGGGCAATTTCCCCGCCGTCGCCGCGGCGCTGCAGCCGCGCGCGGTGATCGTGACGAATCTCTTCCGCGACCAGCTCGACCGCTACGGCGAGGTGACGCACACGCGCGATCTCATCGCCTCGGGCATCCAGAAGGCCCCCGGCGCGGTGCTCTGTCTGAATGCCGACTGCTCGCTCACCGCGTCGCTCGGCTGGGACGTGCCGAACAAGACCGTGTACTTCGGTCTCGAGAATATTTCGAGCGACGCCGTGCCGAGCGTTTCGGACGCGCCGCACTGTCTGCGCTGCGGCGCGCGCTACGCCTACCGGCGATACACGTTCGCCCATCTCGGCGACTGGTACTGCCCCGCGTGCGGCGCGCAGCGTCCCGCGCCGGACATGGCCGTGGAGAGCGTGGAAGCCCTCCACGGCGGCGGCAGCGCCGTCACGATGAAAACGCCGGAAGGGACGGTCTCCTTTGATCTCGCGCTCCCGGCGCTCTACAATGTCTGCAACGCCGCCGCCGCGCTCACCGCCGCGCGCACCATGGGCTGGGATATGGACATCTGCTGCGCCGCGCTCGCCGATTTCGGCGCGGTGTTCGGGCGGATGGAGCAGCTCACCGTCGGGGAAACGAGCGTCCGCATCGTGCTCGTGAAAAACCCCGCCGGGTGCGACCGCGCGCTCGAATTTCTCGCCTCGCAGAGCGAGGATCTTCTCCCCATCTTCTGTCTGAACGACAACGCCGCCGACGGCACGGACGTTTCCTGGATCTGGGACGCCGATTACGAAAGCCTTTTGGCCGCGCGGCAGTATGCGTCCATCGGCGTTTACGGCGTGCGCGCGCAGGATATGCGTCTCCGGCTCAAGTACGCCGGGGCGGACGATGCCGCCATCACCGTATACGACACGGCGGACGATCTCGCCGTGGCGGTGCAGAAAGCCGGAAAACCCGTCGTCGTGCTGCCGAACTACACATCCATGCTCACCGTGCGCGACAAGCTGTCCGCGCTCGCCGGCGGAGGGAGGTTCTGGGAATAATGGAACTGAACATCTGCCATCTGTACCCGGACGTGCTCAATCTCTACGGCGACCGGGGCAACATCGCGTGCATGAAAAAGCGGCTGGAATGGCGCGGCATCGGCTGCGCCGTCACGGAGCTGCCGCTCGGCACGGCGGACGATCTCACCGGGTACGATCTCTTTTTCATCGGCGGCGGGCAGGACTTTGAACAGACCGTGCTTCTCGCCGATCTCCGCGCCGGGCGCGCGGAGAACATCCGCGCCGCGGCGGAGGACGGGAAAACGCTTCTCTGCATCTGCGGCGGGTATCAGCTTCTGGGCAACGGCTACCGCACGGCGGCCGGACAATGGTGCGACTATACCGGCATTCTGGACTTTACGACCGAAGGCTCCTACGAGCGGCTCATCGGCAACTATGCCTACCGGCTCGGCGAAGAGTCCGGCGGCGGCATCGTCATCGGGTTTGAAAACCACGGCGGGCGCACGCGCCTGGGCGCTTCGCTCACGCCGCTCGGCACGGTGCTGCGCGGTCACGGCAACAACGGCGAGGACGGCACGGAGGGCGTGCGGTACAAAAACGTGTACGGCACCTACAGCCACGGTCCGCTCCTGCCGAAGAACCCGGCGCTCTGCGATGAGATACTGCGCGGCGCGCTCTGCCGCAAATACGGCGCGGCCGAGCTCGCACCTCTCGACGACAGCGCCGAGGAGGCCGCCCGGCAGGTCATGCTCACAAGACTGCACATTCTCTAAAGGGAGGGCATTCATTATGCGCAACTATGAACAGGAACTCGAAAACCGCGTTGCCTTTATCCGGCAGCTGCTGAAGGAAAGCGGCTGCGAGGGCATCGTTTACGGCAACAGCGGCGGCAAGGACAGCGCGCTCGTCGGCATTCTCTGCAAGAAGGCGTGCGGCAACACCGTGGGCATTCTCCTGCCCTGCGCCACAACGCAGAACTACGGCAGCGACACGGACGACGCAATCCGCGTCGCCGAGCAGTATGGCATCGCCTACCGCACCGTGGATCTCTCGGAAACACGCGGCGCTCTCGTCACGGCGCTGGAAAAGGCGGGCGTGGAGCTCAACAACGCCGCCGTATCGAACATTGCCCCGCGCCTTCGTATGACGGCGCTTTACGCCGTCGCTGCCGCCGAGCACCGGCTCGTCGCCGGAACGGGCAACCGTAGCGAGGCGTTCATGGGCTACTGCACCAAGTGGGGCGACGCCGCCGCCGACTTCAACCCCATCGCCGATCTGAGCGTGACCGAGGTCTTTGAATTTCTCGACTATCTCGACGCGCCGGAGACCATCCGGCACAAAGCTCCCTCCGCCGGGCTTTTCGAAGGCCAGACGGACGAGAAGGAAATGGGCGTTTCCTACGCCGCCATCGACCGCTATATGGACGGAGGCGCCGTGACCGACGCCGAGCGCGCGATCATCGAGCGCTTCCACCGCAACAGCGAGCACAAGCGCGTCGGACGAAAGGATTACCGCGCCAACTGAATCCATGCCTATGCAAAAGGGTGCTGACCGGCTTGGTCAGTGCCTGTCGGCTTTGAAAACCATCACAAGGGGGCGGTTTCGTTTGGTGGAAAATCTTCTTCGGGCTTTTCGGCGTTTTACATCCTTTCAGATCATCATACTCGGCTTTGCCGGAGTGATCGTTGCAGGTGCGCTGCTGCTGACGCTTCCGGCGGCATCTGCCGCAGGGGCAGCCACACCGTTCACCGACGCGCTTTTTACTTCGACATCGGCGGTCTGCGTGACCGGTCTTGTCGTCCGCGACAGCGGCAGCTACTGGTCTCCGTTCGGGCAGAGTCTGATCCTTCTGCTGATCCAGATCGGAGGTCTCGGCGTCATCACAATGTCGGCAACCTTTCTGATGCTTGCCGGGCGGAACATTTCCCTCAAGGAACGAAGCGCCATGCAGGATGCGCTTTCCGCTCCGTCGGTCGGCGGCATTGTGCGTTTGACGCGTTTTATTTTGAAAGGGACTTTTATCGTTGAGCTCACCGGCGCGCTTGTCATGCTGCCGGTTTTCTGGCGGGATCACGGCTTCCGCGGAATCTGGATGGCGGTATTCCATTCCGTTTCCGCGTTCTGCAACGCCGGGTTTGACATTCTCGGCACGGCAGAAAGGCCGTATCCTTCGCTGACAGCCTATGTCGAAAACCCTGTCGTCAATATCACCGTGATTTTTCTTCTCGTGGTCGGCGGGCTCGGCTTTCTCACCTGGGATGATATCCGAACGCACCGGTGGCGGCTGTCCCGCTATCGGATGCAGAGCAAGGTCATTCTTGCAACGACCGCCATTCTGCTTCTTTTCCCCGCTGTTCTGTTCTTCTTTACGGAATATTCCGCCTTTCCGCTGCAAAAGCGTATTCTTGCTTCGCTCTTTCAGTCTGCCACACCCCGGACGGCGGGCTTTAACACGACGGATCTTGCCGCCATGAGCGACGCATCCCGCGCCGTTATGATCCTTCTCATGCTGGTCGGCGGCGCTCCCGGATCAACCGCCGGCGGAATGAAAGTCACGACGCTTGCCGTGCTTGCGGCAAACGTGCATTCCATATTCCGACAGCAGGAATCGCCGCAGCTTTTTCACCGCCGCGTCGACAGCCGCATTGTAAAAAGCGCTTCTGCCGTTTTGCTGCTGTATTTGACGCTGTTTCTCACCGGCGGGTGCATCATCAGCGCGGCAGAAGATCTTCCGCTTGCCGTCTGCCTGTATGAAACAGCATCCGCCATCGGGACGGTAGGCTTGACGCTCGGCATAACGCCGCAGCTCGGACAGCTTTCTCATTGGATACTGATCCTGCTGATGTTCTGGGGGCGCGTCGGCGGTCTGACGCTTATCTACGCCGCCTTCGCCGGGCACAATCGGTATCATGCAGTGTATCCGAAAGAAAACATTACCATCGGGTAATCGTCATTTTAAGGGAGGATAGAATATGAAGAACATTCTTCTGATCGGATTGGGACGCTTCGGACGCCATCTTGCCATGGAGCTGAACCGTCTCGGCCATCAAATCATGGCGGTCGACAGGGACGAGGAGCGTGTCAACGAATGCATGCCGTTTGTGACCAACGCGCAGATCGGCGACAGCACACGATTGGAATTTCTGCGCTCGCTCGGCATTGGGAATTATGACATCTGCTATGTTACCATCTGCGGCAGCTTTCAGGATTCTCTGGAGACAGTTTCGCTTCTCAAAGAGCTTGGCGCAAAAACCGTTGTCGCGCGCGCGGATCGGGACGTTCAGGAAAAGTTTCTGCTTCGCAACGGCGCGGACTACGTCACCTATCCCGAAAAACAGCTTGCCAAATGGTCGGCCACCCGCTACACTGCCAACCATCTGTTCGACTACACTGAGCTGGACGACAGACATGCCATTGTGGAGGTCGCCGTCCCGGAACGATGGGTCGGTCAGACCGTCGGCGAGCTGAACATTCGCCGCAAATACGGGATCAACCTGCTGGGCTTAAAGAAGGACGGAAAAACCGATGTATCCGTCACTCCGGACACCCATCTCACAAAGGATGTTACGATTCTCGCCCTTGGTGAATATCAAACGCTGAAAAAGTGCTTTGCTCTTTAAAGCAAATTGTTGGATGCAGTCATCCCGTAAGGATAACTGCATCCAACATTCATTTTTAAACCTTTATTTTTTCATTGCCAGCCGCACAAAAAACCGCACGAGCGGCGCGGTGCAGCATACGCCGATCAGCGCGCCCATCCCCCACGGGAAGGTCGGCGCGAGCGCCGTCTGCCAGACGGCAACCGCGGTGAACATCACCGCCATCGAAAGGCGTATATCGGCAATGAGATCGCGCACGCGCCGGTATACCAGCGCACGGTTGAACACCGTCACGCTCGTGCCGACATTCCATGTCTGCGGGAAGAAACTCACGGCGAGCATCAAAGCGTCGCACAGAATGCCGATGACCGGCATGATCCAGAGCGTTCCCCGGCTGCCGTAGCCGTCGATCTCGCCGTAAAAATTATAGTGCGACGGTATCTCCGCCGGAAGCTGCGTATACCGCACGGCGACATACACGATCCCGGCAAGCAGAATGACGGGGGCGGCAAAGAACACGATGCGCTGATAGAGTGTTTCCCGGCAGCCGCAGAAAGCGTCGATCTGATCTCTTTTCATAACCGTTTTCCCACTTTCAGATATCCAGCTCCGGCGGCTTATCCAGCTCGTCGGAAACATACTTTCCGTTTTTCTTCCGCTGGCGGACGCATTCGGTGAGCAGATACTCGATCTGTCCGTTCACCGAGCGGAAATCGTCCTCCGCCCACGCAGCGATGGCCGCATACAGCTTCGGGGACAGGCGCAGCGGCACCTGCTTCTTCCCGCTTTCCGTTTCCGCCATATCAGTACAGACTTCCCGAATTTACGACGGGCTGCGCGTCGCGGTTGCCGCAAAGGACAACGAGAAGGTTTGATACCATCGCCGCCTTGCGCTCGTCGTCGAGCGCGACGACGTTGTTCTCGCTCAGGCGCTCGAGCGCCATTTCCACCATGCCGACCGCGCCGTCCACGATCATTTTGCGCGCGTCGATGATGGCGGACGCCTGCTGGCGCTGCAGCATGACCGCCGCGATCTCGGTCGCGTAGGCAAGATAGGTGATGCGCGCTTCGATGATCTCGATCCCGGCGGCGTCCACGCGCTGCTGGATCTCCTTGCGGATGCGCTCGGCTACGATCTCGCTCGAGCCGCGCAGACTTCCTTCGTCCGCCACGCCGTCGCCGGTCGTATCGACGTTCGGCGCCACGTCGTAGGGGTAGATGCGCACGATGTTGCGCAGCGCGCTGTCGCACTGGAGAGAAAGGTATTCCTTGTAGTTATCAACGTCAAAGACGGCCTTCGCCGTGTCCACCACGCGCCACATGACCGCGATGCCGATCTCCACGGGGTTGCCGAGACAGTCGTTGATCTTCTGGCGGGAGTTGTTGAGCGTCATGATCTTGAGAGAGATCTTCTTATTCCCGGCGACTTCGATCGAGCCGCTCGTCTGTCCGGCAGCGATCACGATGCCGTTCTTGGCGCCGTCCACATCGCCGCTCTGGCTGAGCTTTGTGTTCGCCGCGGGGTTGACCGCCGAGCAGAACGGATTCACGTAATAAAAGCCCTCGCCCTTGAGCGTGCCGATATACTTACCGAAGAGCGTGAGAACGAGCGCCTCCTGCGGCTTGAGGATACGCAGACCGCAAAGCGCGATCCAGCCGAGAGAAACGTACAGAACGCCGAGAACAACGAAGAAAACATGGCCGCGCACCGCGCCGAAAATGATAGCGAGGACCGCGGCGGCAAGCAGCGCCAGATACCCAAGCAGCACCGCCATGCCGTACTTCCGGCCGGTAATGATCTTTTCCTGCATGATACTTCCCTCCATAAATCTATTTGATATCATATTGATATCATGCCTTCTGCGCTTTGTCAAGAAAATTCTGTAAATCAAGACCCCCGGCACGGTTGGGGCATCTTCTGACAGAAAAACCCCCGACGCGATCTTGCATATCGCATCGGGGGGGCGTTGTCCGTTGAGGAATCAGGGGGCGCGGAAAAGCATGATGCCATTCTTATGCAAAGGGAGGCTTATGGTCATTCCTCCAGCAGCCGCGGCATGAGCATACAGGCTTCCTTTGTGAACACGCCGGTTTTTTCGGCCTCCGCTTCGGTGAAGCGGTGATCGTTCCCGGCGTTCACACCGCTGCGGTAGAGCGCATACGGCACCGGCGTCGGCGTGTGGGTGAGCTTGGCGAGCGGCGTCGGGTGGTCGGGCATGCAGAGCGCGGAGAACGCTTCCCCGCTTTCCCGCAGATATTCGAGCACCGGGAGGATGATCTTCTCGTCGATCTGCTCGATGGACCAGATCTTCTCCTTTGCCTCGCCGTGATGGCCGCACTCGTCCGGCGCTTCCACGTGGATGTACAGAAAATCAAATCCGTTCCGCAGCGCCTCGACCGCCGCGCGGCCCTTGGCGGCAAAGTCTGTGTGATAGTTGCCGGTGATGCCCGCCACGGGGATGACCTCCAGCCCCGCGCACACGCCGATGCCCTGCACGAGATCTACCGCGGAGATGACCCCGCCGCGCGCAATGCCGAATTTCTCCCGGAACGGCGTGAGCGCCGGGCGGCGCCCCTCGCCCCAGAACCAGACGCTGTTCGCCGGATGGAGCCCGGTTTTGATGCGCTTTTGATTCACCGGATGCTTACGGAGAATTTCGCGCGAGCGCTCCATCAGCGAGAGCAGGAGCGCGTGGTTCTCCCCCTCCGGAAGATGGCCCGCCACGGGCTTTCCGGTGATATCGTGCGGCGGCGTGAGCTCCGCGCCCGAGGCGGCGGCGCGCAGCACGAGACAGTGGCGGTAGCGAAAGCCCGCGTGCAGCTCGCAGCCCGCCGCGGCATAGAGCGGCGCGATCGCAGCGATGAGCTCGTGCGCTTCCTCGTTGGAGATATCGTCGGCGCTGTAGTCGATCATCACGGCGTTCTCGATGTTGTCGGCGTCCGAGAGCGTCACGAGATTGCAGCGGTACGTCACATCCTCCGGCGCGAGAGGGATACCCATGCTGGCCGCTTCAAGCGGCGATCGGCCGGAATAATAGATCTTCGGATCGTAGCCGAAAACGGAGAGGTTCGCCGTGTCGCTGCCCGCGGGCATGCCGGGCGGGACGGTGCGCGTGAGGCCAAACTCCCCCTGCGACGCGAGAAAGTCCATGCCCGGGTGCCGGGCAAGCTCGAGCGGCGTATGACCGCCGAGCGGGGCGAACGGCTCGTCAGCCATACCGTCGCCGAGAAATACCACATGCTTCATATCATTTCACCAGCCAGTTTTTCACGGATTCGCGCATTTCGTCTTTATTGACCACGGCCTTGAACCGCTCCTCCCGCGCTCGCAGCGCGTCGAGCGGCGCGGGGATGGGCGTTCCGGCAAACGCGCAGAGCGCGTCGAGCGCGGCAAAGCCGTCTTCCGGCACATCTTCGCCGAGCGAAGAGAGCATCGCCGCGGCAAACTTGAAGGGCGAGGCCGTGGAGAGCGCGACCGTGGGGCGCACTTCCCCGCTCTCGCGCCGGTACTGCTCCGCCGCGGAGAGCCCGGCGGCGGTGTGCGGGTCGGCCAGATAGCCTTTTTTCTCCCACACGGCGCGGATGACGCGCGCCGTTTCCTCCTCGGACGCGAAAAAGGCGGCAAAGCCCTCGTCCGCAAGGAGTCGGAGAAGCTCTTCGCCGACGGCGTACTTTCCCTCGCCGCGAAGAGCGCGCATCCATTCGCTCACCCGCTCTCCATCCTGCGCGGCAAGATAGAGAAGCCTCTCGAGATTGGAGGATACAAGAATATCCATCGAGGGGGACATCGTGCGCAGGAACGGCCGGTTTTTATCGTATACGCCCGTGCGCAGGAAGTCCGTCAGCACGTTGTTGCTGTTCGAGGCGCACAACAGCTTTCCGACCGGGAGACCGGAGCGCTTGGCAAAGTATCCGGCGAGAATATCGCCGAAGTTGCCGGTCGGCACGGAGAAGTCCACGCGCTCGCCCGGAGCGATGGCGCCTGCGCGCAGAAGCTGGGCATAGGCGGCAAAGTAATATGCGATCTGCGGCGCGAGACGGCCCCAGTTGATCGAGTTCGCGCTTGAGAGCACGACGCACGCCCTGTCGAGCTCGGATGCGAGCGCGGCGTCGGCAAAGATGTCCTTCACGCCGGTCTGCGCGTCGTCAAAATTGCCGCGCACTGCGAGCACAAGAACATTGTCCCCGCCCTGCGTCGCCATCTGCGCGCGCTGGATGTCCGAAACGCCGCCGTCGGGATAAAATACCGCGATCTTCGTGCCCGGGACGTCCGCGAATCCTTCGAGCGCGGCCTTGCCGGTGTCGCCGCTCGTGGCGACGAGGATGGCGACGGTGTGATCGTCCGCGCACTTTCTCACACTCGCGGCGAGAAGGTACGGCAGGATCTGCAGCGCCACGTCCTTAAAGGCGCATGTCGGGCCGTGGAACAGCTCCATCGTCCAGAGCTTATCCCCCAGCGCGTGCAGCGGCACGACGGCGTCATCGTCAAAGGCTGCATAGGCCTTTTTCGTATAATCCAGCAGCTCTTCGCGCGAAAAGCCGGGCAGGAACCGCTCGAGCACCGCGGCGGAAAGCTCGGCATACGGCAGCGCGTAAAGCGCTTCGAGTTCGCTTGCGGAAAAGACCGGCAGCTCATCCGGCACATACAGCCCGCCGTCCGGCGCAAGTCCCCGCCGGATGGCCTCCGCCGCCGTGACCGCCGGCGATTTTCCTCTGGTACTGATAAATTTCACGGGCAAGTCCCCCTGTTGCGTACATTTGTTCTTCTGTCGTTATACTATACGCCATTCTGCGGCGAAAAGCAACCGCAAAAAACGAAAAGAAATTCGCAATTTCTGTGGAACATTTCAGTAGTTCTGTGATATACTGTTTGGTATTCTGCCTCAGGAGGTTTGTCCCTTTGCTTTTGGAAGTTTTGCGCGAGACCGTGATCGACAGTCTGAAGCTGCTGCCGTTTCTCTTTGCGGCGTATCTCGCGATCGAATTTATTGAAGACCGCGCCGAGGAAAAGACCGTGGCGCTCGTCCACCGCGCGGGACGCTGGGGGCCGGTGCTCGGCGCGGCGCTCGGCGTGATCCCCCAGTGCGGCTTTTCCGCCGCTACCGCCAATCTCTATGCCGGCGGCATCATCACGCGCGGAACGCTGCTCGCGGTGTTTCTCTCCACCTCGGACGAGATGCTGCCGATCCTTCTTTCGAGCAGCGCCCCGGCTTCGCTCATTTTGAAGCTCCTTGGCTACAAGGCGCTCGCCGGTATCGTTCTCGGCGTGACGGTCGATACCGTGGCATCAAAGCTCGGCTACGAGCGGAAGAAATCCATCCACGAGATGTGTGAGCAGGAGCACTGCCACTGCGAGGACGGCATATTCAAATCCGCGCTGCGCCATACGCTCAAGATCTTCGCGTTTCTCTTCGTTGTGACGTTCGTTCTGAATCTTCTGGTGGAGGCTGTCGGGCCGGAAACGCTCGGCGCGTTCGTACTCAACCGCCCCGTGATCGGCGAGCTGCTCGGCGGCATCATCGGCTTCATCCCGAACTGCGCGGCCAGCGTTGTGCTCACGACGCTCTATCTCGAAGGCGCGATGTCCGGCGGCGCGATGCTCTCGGGCCTTCTTGTCGGCTCGGGCGTGGGGCTTCTCGTGCTGCTGCGCATGAACCGCGACTGGCGCGATAATCTCGTAACGGCGGGGCTTCTCTACGCCGGCGGCGTCATCTTCGGTCTGCTCGCGGATGTGCTGCACATTGTCTGATCTTCATATACGGCAAAGCGCCGGAAGGACAAAAATCCTTCCGGCGCTTTACTTTTTCGTCTTATGATTTTACGGCGGTGTTGATCGAGTCGCGGAATACGACGAAGCGATTGAAGAGAAATTCCGTAACGGCGTTGACGAGCATCGTCGGAACGAGGATCGCAAATTCATTCCAGCCGTGCTGCGCGAGCGCCTCGCCCCACCAGATAGAAAGCGGCGTGAACACAAGATAGTACCCGAGCACCTTCGCCATGGCGATGGGCACGTTGTTCGCGCTGCGGAACGTGTATTTCCGGTTCGCGGTGAAGTTGAAGATCACCGAGAGCGCCAGCGCCACGAAGTACGAGGGGCCGTACTTCAGTTCCGTGACCGCCGCGCCCGGGAACAGCTTCAAAAAGACCGGCAGGCGGTCAAAATGCGCCGCGGCGTTGAGCAGCGTGAAGCTCACGAACTGGATGATGCCCGCGCCCGCGGTGCACATCAGGTATTTGAGCGCCATGAGCAGATTATCACGCTTGGAGAGCGTCGGCTTTTCGTTTTTCGGCGTTTCGGGCATGGATAATATCAGCTCCCTTCTGTCCTCACGTTTATACCAGAGATCGGCGCGGCGCGCAAGAGAAATTCTTCCCGCGGCGCGAGGATCTCGGCGGTTTCACTCGATCGTACCGCCGCCGAGGACGGTGTCGCCGTCATAGAATACCGCCGCCTGCCCCGGCGTCACGGCGCGCTGCGGCGCGTCAAATACGATGCGGCCGCGGCCGTTTTCCTCCGGATACACCGTCGCGGCCTGCTCCCGCGCGCGGTAGCGGATCTTCACCGCGCAGCGCACCGGCTCTCGCGGCGTCTCGCCGGAGATCCAGTTCACGTCCGATACCGCCGCTTCGCTCCGGTACAGGTCCTTCTCTTCGCCGAGGACGACCTCGTTTCTCTCCGGATCGATCCGGCAGACGTACAGCCGCTCGCCGTGCGAAATGCCGAGACCGCGGCGCTGGCCGACCGTGTAGTGAATGATCCCCTTATGCTCGCCGAGAACGCGCCCGTCCGTCGAGACGAATGCGCCGGGAATGCTCTTCTCCCCCGTCAGGCGACCGATGGCAGCGGCATAGTCGCCGTCCGGGGCAAAGCAGATATCCTGGCTGTCCCTTTTGCGCGCGTTTCCGAAGCCCTGCGTCTCGGCGATGGCGCGCGTCTCGCTCTTGCGCATGGCCCCCAGCGGGAAGATCGTGTGCGCAAGCTCCCGCTGCGTCATGGCATAGAGCACATAGCTCTGGTCCTTCGTCTCATCGAGCGCCTTTTGGAGAATGTATCTCTCCCCCGCACGGGCGATGCGCGCATAGTGGCCGGTGACGATCTTTTCGCAGCCGAGCTCTTCGGCGCGGCGGAAGAGCGCGTCGAACTTCATGCGCCGGTTGCACTCGATGCAGGGGTTCGGCGTGCGGGCGCGGCGGTAAGCCTCGCAGAACGGCAGCATGACCTGCTCGCGGAAGCCCTCGGAAAAATTGAAAACGCAGTAGCGCATCCCGAGCCGGTAGGCAACGGCGCGGGCGTCCTCCACATCGTCGAGCGAGCAGCAGGTGTGTCTTTCGGATATCCCGGCGTCGGTGTTCGTATAGAGCTTCATCGTGCAGCCGATGCACTCGTATCCCTCCCGCTGCGCGAGATACGCCGCGACGGAGGAATCAACGCCGTCGCTCATGGCGATGAGCGCCCTCACGTCTTGTTCTCCGAAGCGTCCTCGATGAGGACGCGCATCGTCCCGCCGCAGACCATGCCCTCGTCCGCGGCCACGTCGTTCGTCATGTCGATCTCGATAACGCAGCTCTCGCCCGTGCCGATGATCTTCCGCGCGCGCTGCATCGCCGCAGCCTCGCTGCATCCGCCGCCGATCGTGCCGCAGCCCGTGCCGAGCTTGTTGACGGCCATGAGCGCGCCGGATTTCACCGGCGTGGAGCCCGTGGACGTGAGCACGAGCAGCAGCGCCTTCGGCTCAGCGTTCTCTGCAAGATACCGGATGGCGGAAAGATCGGAATTCGTCTGCTCGAGCAGCGTGCCGGGATACTCCGTCTCCGGCAGAGCGCGGCAGTGCTCCACGAGCTGCGCGCAGATGGAAACGGCGATCTCCGCGGGCGTCACCGCGCCGATGGCAAGGCCGATGGGCGCGTGGATCGCGGCGAGCTTTTCCGCGTCATACCCCTCATCCCGCAGCAGCCTCATCAGCCCCGCCACGCGGCGGCGCGAGCCGATCATGCCGAGATACGACGGCATCGCGCCGGAGAAGATCTGCCGCAGGCAGTCGGCGTCCCAGCGGTGGCCGCGCGTGATGACGCAGACATAGTCGCTCTCCCGGAGTTTGAGCGCCGCGATCGCCGCAGCGAAGGCGTCGCACATGATGTGCGCCGCTTCCGGGAAGCGCGACGCGGCGGCAAAGTCCGGCCGGTCGTCCACCACGGTCACGTCAAAATCCAGCATAGCCGCCATGCGGCAGAGCGGCTGCGCGATATGGCCGCCGCCGAGCAGGATGAGCCGCTCGCGCGGCCGGAACAGTCTTGTATACTCCACGCCGTCCACCGTCCGGTGCAGCACGGCGCTGCGCCCGGCTTCAAGTTCTTCGAGTATCGGGCGAAATGCTTCCTGCATCATACGATCGAACCTTCTTTTGCTTCTTGTTTTGCCTACTATAAAACTATGTTTTTATTTTTTCAAGAAATATCGGAACATTCCGAACGCGGCTCCGTCCTATAATCAGACGCCGACGCGCACGGCGTTTCAAAAATCAAAAAACAAAAAGGAGTTTATCCGATACCATGAAAAAGATTCTTTCTCTCGTACTTGCTCTCACTCTTGTGCTCGCGCTTGCCGCGTGCGGCCCGGTGGCGACGCTCCCTGCGGATGGGGAGATTCCGAACCCGTGGCAGGACTTTGACACGATGACCGACGCCGAGGCCGCCATCGGCTACGGCATGACCGCGCCGGAGACCGTCGCCGGACTCGCGCCGAGTTCCTTCCGCGTTCTGGACAGTGACGGTGCCAAAATTCTGGAAGTCTGCTACGGCGGAGAGAGCGATGACCGCGCTTCCCTGCGCAAAGGCACCGGCTCGGTGGATATCAGCGGCGATTCCACCGATTACGCCAAAACCGAGACCGTGACGGTCGGCGATATCACCGTGACGGAAAGGGGCGACGGTGAGAACGTATTCTCCGCCGTCTGGACGAAAGGCGATTATTCCTACACCTTCTTCTCCACCGTCGGCGTGAGCGCCGACACGCTCGCCGGTCTGATCGCCGGGATCGAGTAAAAACAGCAATACCATAAAACCGTACAGCGCCGGAAGTAACATCCTTCCGGCGCTCAGCCTGTCGAAAAAGCCTCGCAGAGTTTGCGCCCGCAGGCGCAAAGGAAGTTTAAAACATTTTTGCCGATGACATGCGCATCGGCAAAAATACTTCTCGGCTCGCAAACGTGCGAGTTGTGCGCCTTCGGCGCACAGCGAGTGCGCTGCGGCGAGCCGCGGCCTTTTCAAACGAGAGCCCAACGAAGTGGGTCTCGTTTGAGAGCTTGTCAAAAATACTTTTTTTGACAAGCTCAAGCGCCGGAAGTGACATCCTTCCGGCGCTGTTCTGTTGACACGGCATACCCGCGCGAATTATAATTAACCATGTATCCCCTATATAAATGTATGACCGGAGGATAAATTCGGTGAACTTGTCTGCGTGGAAAGACCGGCTGGCCGCCGGAAAGTACGACACCCCGCTCGCAGCGCTCTACGGCGCGGCGGATGCGCCGCGGTCACGCTACGCGCGGCTTTGTGAAGAATATCTCCGAACGTTCGGCGACGCGCCGGACGCGCTATTGATCAGCGCGCCGGGGCGCACGGAGCTTGCCGGGAACCACACCGACCACCAGCTCGGCATCGTGCTCTGTGCCGCGGTCACACTGGACGCCGCCGCTGCCGCCGCGAGCGCGGCGGACAACGCCGTGGAGATCGTCTCCGACGGCTTCGGCCGGGTGCGCGTATCGCTCGATGATCTCGCGCCGCGCGAAAATGAGACCGGCACGACCGCCGCGCTCATCCGCGGCGTCGCGGCGGGATTTGCCGCAGGAGGCCTTCGCATCGGCGGCTGGCGCGCGTGCATCCACTCGCTCGTCCCCGCCGGAGGCGGGCTTTCGTCCTCGGCGGCGTTTGAGATACTCACCGGCGCGATCTTCTCCGCGCTGTATAACGAAGGGCGCGTGGACGCGCTCACGCTCGCGCGCATCGGTCAGAGCGCCGAGCGAAACTATTTCGGCAAGCCGAGCGGACTGATGGATCAGGCCGCGAGCGCGTTCGGCGGCATCACGAAGATCGATTTTGCCGGCGGCGACCGTCCGGATGTTACACGCATTGCGTTTGATTTCCGCGCGCACGGGTATATTCTCTGCGCCGTGAACACGCACTCGCGCCACGACGATCTCACGCCGGACTATGCCGCCATCCCGCGCGACATGACCGCCGTTGCCAGAGCGTTCGGGAAGGACGTTCTGCGGCTGGTGAATCCTGCGGCGTTCGCCGCGCCGGAGATGCGCGAGCGGCTCGCACGCGATATATCCCCTGTCGCCGCAGACCGCGCCGAGCACTTTTTTGCCGAGGACGCGCGCGTGGAGCGCATGGCCGCGGCGCTGCTGGAGGGCGATATGCCGGAGTATATCCGGAACATGAACGCCTCGGGCGCATCGTCCCGCACGCTGCTGCGCAATGTTGTCCCCGCGCTGCACCCGGAGCGGACGGAAATGGCCGCGGCGCTCGACCGCGCCGCCGCGCTGCTGGAGGGCAGGGGCGCCTGGCGCATCCACGGCGGCGGGTTTGCCGGGTGCATCCAGTGTCTTGTCCCGATATCCGGCTATGAAGGTTTCCGCGCCGCGATGGACGGCTATTACGGCGAGGGTGCGTGCTTCGAGCTGCGCATAAGAGGGTGCGGCGCGTACTGCATCCCGGAAGAGAGATAACCATGTACAACGACCTTTTTTCGATCGGCGGTCTCACGGTGCACGGCTACGGGCTCTGCATCGGCATCGGCATCGCTGCGGCGCTGCTGCTCATCTGGCGGCGCGCCGAGGAGCGGAAGTTTGACGTACAATCCGTCAACACCCTGATTTTGCTCATTCTCGCTGCCGGCTTTGCCGGAGCGAAGCTCTTTTTCGTGTTTGCGCATTGGAGCGAATTTTGTGCCGATCCGCTCGGCGCGCTCGGCTCGGAGGGCTTTGTCGTCTACGGCGGCATTGTGTGCGGTCTCGGCGCTGCGTATCTCTACTGCCGGAAGCACTCTCTCCCCTTTCTGCGCTGGGTGGACTGCTTTATTCCCTGTGCGGCGCTCGCGCAGGGCTTCGGGCGCATCGGATGCTTTCTCGCCGGGTGCTGCTTCGGAAAACCGACGGAGAGCTTTCTCGGCGTCACTTTCCCGGCGGGCAGTATGGCTCCGGCGGGGATCCCGCTCTGGCCGGTGCAGCTCTTTTCGGCAGCGGGCGATTTCCTGCTCGCCGGAGCGCTGCTGCTTCTGGAAAAAAAACGCCGCGGCGACGGGCTGCTCGCCGGAGCGTATCTTCTTTTGTACAGCATCGGCCGGTTTCTGATCGAGTTTCTGCGCGCCGATCCGCGCGGCGCGGTCGCAGCGCTTTCGACATCGCAGTTCATCGCGCTCTTCACCGCCGCGGCGGGAGCCGCCATTCTCATTTTGCGAAAGAGAGGGACACCGCATGGATAACACCGTCAGCGCCGGGCGCAAAAGCACAACGCTCGGCGGCAGAGTATGGGCCTGCCTTCTGATCTTCGGCTTTGTCGGCCAGATCGCGTGGATGGTGGAGAACGTCTATTTCTCCACATACATTCAGAAAAACATCACCGCCGCGGGCTGGGCAACGAGCGCTACGGTCTCCGCAAGCGCCATTGCCGCGGCGCTCGCCACGTTCTTCAGCGCCGCGTGGTCCGACCGTGTGGGACGCCGCCGCTCGTTCGTCTGCTGGGGGTACATTCTCTGGGGCGCGACGACCGCCGCGTTCGCGCTTTTCGGCAACGGGCAGGTCGCGCTGCCGGTGGGTCTTGCGGTGACGGTGTTCGTCATCATGGACTGCATCATGTCCGCCATCGGCTCAGCGGCGAACGACGCGGCGTTTTCCGCCTGGGTCACGGACGTGACGGATGTCACCAACCGCGGCACCGTCGATATCGTTTTGAGCATCATGCCGATCCTCGCGCTCGTCGTGATCTTCGCGGGGTTTGACTCCATGACCGTGAACGGCAACTGGACGGGATTTTATCTCGTGCTCGGCGCGGTCACATCCGTTGCCGGCATTCTGGGGCTCTGGCTCTTTAAGGACCGTCCGAACCTCCGCCCGACAAAGGGCGAGAGCTATCTGCGCGAGGTCGTCTTCGCGTTCCGGCCGGAGAATATCCGCGCGAACAAAATGATCTACGTCTGCTTTTTCGGCATGATGTTTTCGGGTCTCGCCATGCAGATGTGGCAGCCGTACATGATCTCGCTCGTGGAGGTCACGCTCGGGATCGAAAACTACATCGTCCCCATCGCCGTCGTCGTGCTCGCCTCGGCGGTGCTGTCCGTCGCCGCCGGAAAAGTCATGGACCGGTTCGGCAAGGAAAGATTCTATTACCCCGTCGCGCTCATGCAGGTGCTCGGCGGCATTATCGCCTATCTCATCAAGTTTGTCGGACACGCCATGCCGCTTCTCTGCGTCGGCGGGACGCTCATCATGGCGGGCAATCTTATGATGGCCGGTCTCTTCACGGCCTCGGCGCGCGACTATACGCCCGAGGGCCGCGCCGGTGCGGTGCAGAGCGTCAAGATGGTCATCTACATCGTTCTGCCCATGGTGCTCGCAAGCATTCTCGATCCTATCATCATCCGCGCCGTCGCGCTCGAGCCGACGGCGGAGATCCTCGCCAAATACCCGAGCTACGCGGGGAGCTATCTCTACCCGTATGAGCTGTTCCTCGGCGCGGCGGTCGCCGCGGTGTTCATTTTCCTGCCCGCCTCCGCCGTCCGGCGGGACGCCAAGCGTCTGCGCGCGCAGAAGCTCAAGGAGATCCGCGAATGACGATGCTGACAAAGTGGGGCGCGGCACTCGACCGCAGCTGCCCCTTACCGGAATATCCCCGCCCGCAGCTGCGGCGGGAGAGCTTTTATAATCTCAACGGCGTATGGGACTATGCCATCACGCCGTCCGGTGACGAGCCGGAGGTCTGGGACGGCGAGATCGTCGTGCCGTTCTCGCCGGAAGCGCCGCTCTCCGGCGCTGCGCGCGGCCCGGCAAAGGACGAATACCTCCATTACCGCCGCGGCTTCACGCTGCCGGAGGGATTTCAAAAATCGCGCGTGCTGCTGCATTTCGGCGCGGTGGATCAGATCGCGGAGGTGTTCGTAAACGGCGTTTCCGCCGCGAAGCACTCCGGCGGCTACTGGCCGTTTTCCGCGGACATCACGAGTCTTCTGCGCGAGGGGGAGAACATCCTCCGTGTGACGGTGCGCGACAATGCCGACGATCCCACGTTTGCCTACGGCAAGCAGCGCTATAAGCGCGGCGGCATGTGGTACACCGCGCAGAGCGGCATCTGGCAGACGGTCTGGCTCGAGAGCGTGCCGGAGGTCTATGTAAAGAGCCTTCGCATCACGCCGGAGTTTGACGAGGCGCGCGTGCGCATCGAGCTGGAGACCGCGCTCGAGAGCAGCGCCGCCATCACGTGCGACGTGCGCGCTGCGAACGGCAGCTTTGTCGCCGGGAGCTGGGCAAAGGGCGGCGTGTGCGTCGTTCCACTCCCCGGCTTCCGCGCCTGGACGCCGGACGATCCCTATCTCTACACGCTGGACATCACCTGCGGCGAGGATCGCGTGGAGAGCTATTTTGCCATGCGCAAATTCTCGTATGTGGAGCTGGGCGGCCACAAGGTGTTCGGATTAAACAACGCCCCCCTCTTCCACAACGGTCTGCTCGATCAGGGATACTACCCCGACGGGCTTCTCACGCCGCCCTCGGACGAGGCGATGGTAAGCGACATTGAGACCATGAAGCGCTGCGGCTTCAACATGCTGCGCAAGCACATAAAGATCGAGCCGCTGCGCTGGTACTATCACTGCGACCGGCTCGGCATGATCGTATGGCAGGACATGGTGTCCGGCGGGCAGCCGTACAGCTTTCTCCATGTTTCCGCTCTGCCGACGCTCGGCAAGGTCGATCTTCCGGATCAGGACGCGAAGCCCTACGGCCGGAGCGGGGTGCTCTCCCGCGCGCGCTTCCGGCGTGAGATGGCGGACACGGTGCGGCTTCTTTATAACTGCCCGTGCATCGCGCTCTGGACGGTGTTCAACGAGGGCTGGGGTCAGTTTGACGCGCTGGACATGGCAAACGAGCTCAAAAAGGTCGATCCCACGCGCTTTATCGACCACGCGAGCGGCTGGCAGGATCAGGGCTATGAGGAAATGAAGAGCCGCCACATCTATTTCCGTCCCGTGAAGCTCAAAAACGATGGGCGCGCGCTTGCGCTCACGGAGTACGGCGGATACATTCTCGCCGTGGACGGCCATCGCTGGACGGACAAGGTGTTCGGCTACCGCATTTGCCGCAACAGCGCGGCGCTCGCGCACGACTACGAAAAGCTCATGCTCGGGCAGGTGCTGCCGCACATCCGAAAGGAAGGGCTGACCGCGGCGGTATATACGCAGATCACCGACGTGGAGGAAGAGCTCAACGGTCTCATGACCTACGACCGCGAGGTGCTGAAAATTCCGGAGGAGACGCTCCGGGAGATCAATGCCGCGCTGCGGTTTGATGCATAATACGGCTTTGGAGGGCAGCACTGGAATGAACGAAATCAAAACGGAAAAGAAAAACCTCTATCTGCGATTTTCGGACTGGATGGACGGCGCGCTCTGGCGCCGGGCGCTTGTCCTTCTCGCCCTCTCGGCTGCCGTGATAACGGTTTTCTCCGTATACACCACGCCGATCAGCCCCTATTACGGCAATGACAGCGCGTTTTTCCTCCTGATGGGAAAAGGTGTTACACAGGGGAAGATCCCCTATCTGGATCTGTATGACCAGAAGGGTCCGATGATCTTCTATGTGAATGCCCTTGGCTATCTGCTCACCGGCGACCGGTACGGCATTTTTCTTATGCAGATCGTCAATCTGACGGCGGCGTGCCTGATCGTATACCGGCTTGCGCGGTTCTGGCTGCGCAGCGGCGCTTCGCTCGCCGTGGTCGCGGCGTATCTTTTCGTCTATGTCGGCACCGTGCAGGACGGGAACATGACGGAGGAATGGTCCCAGCTCTTCTTGCTGCTTCCGATGTATCTCTCGCTGCGGTTTCTCAAAAGCGGCGCGAGCGTGAGCGAGCACCCCAAATGGTACAGTTTCGTATACGGCGTATGCTTCGGCGTGCTGTTGATGTTCCGCGTCACGAATGCCGCGCCGGTCGGCGGGCTGATCCTCGCATACATCATCCTGTTCTGCCGGGAAAAGAAGGTCGGGCAGCTTTTCCTTCATGCGGCGATCGTTCTGTTCGGCACGGCGCTCGTCGTTGTTCCGTTCTGTCTGTATTTTCTGCGGGTGGGCGCGTTTGATCTGTTCATTTACGCGAGCATCACGCACAACTTCTTCTACGCCACCGGCGGAGCGACCGCAAGAGACGCCGTCGGCTGGCTCTCCATCATCGGAAGCGTTCTTTTCGTTCCGTGCTTTTTCGCCGCTTACCGGCCGCTCACGCGCTGCGGCACGCTCGATGGGCGGACGTATACGCTCATCGGCTGCTATGCCGCCGTCGGCGCGGTCACGATGGCATTCGGCTTCACCTACCGTCATTATTTTCTCAATCTTGCGCCTGCGGTCGTTGTCATTCTCGCCGTCGGTATCGACTGGGTACAGCGTACCGCGCCGGAGAACCGGCGCAAAGCCCGCAGTCTTCTCGCCGCGGCGCTGCTGCTGTGCGTTGTTCCCTTCGCCCCGCAGGTCGTCCGGCAGTGCGGCAAGGTAGTCTATTTCACCTGTATGCATCAGCTTGACAAGTTCCCGGCGCGCGGCGCGGCGCTCTCCGAGGCCATTTCCTCCGACCGCGACAGCGTGTGGGGCTACGATGTGCTCGCGCAGGACTATCTCTATGCCGATATCATCCCCTGCTTCCGGTACTTTGCCATCCAGCGATGGATGGAGGATTCCGACCCGCAGATCGCGCCCGAGATCGACGAAATGCTGGCGACCGATCCGCCCGTCTGGGTCTTCATTTATCAGAAAGATACCGAAATGGCAGAGAAGCTTCTCTCGCTCGGCTATACGGCAGAGCCGCGTTCGGTGTTTCTGATCTTCCACAGAGCTGCATAAAAACCGTCCGCCGGTGCTTTTCAGGCATCGGCGGACGGTTTTTCGTATGCGGCAGAGCCGCTCTTTATTCTTTCTTTTCTTCGTCACGGAAGAGATATACGCGGATCTCATACGGCTGTGTGACGAAGCCGTTATTCTCGATATAATCCGTGTGGCTCTTCAAAAGGAGCCGGCCCTTCCGCAGATCGTACCCGCGGGGTGCCTTGAACTTCACGGGATTCACCGAGTACGAGCAGATGACGAGAAGCCGTTCGCGCTTGGCCCGGCGTTCGTACACAAAGAGCTTGTTGCTGAGCGGATAGTACTGACGGAACGTACCGTAGCGCACGACCGGCAGCTCGTGCCGGAGACGGAGCGCCTCGCGGTAGAAGTTCAGCAGCGAGTCGGGGTCATCCTCCTGCGCGGCAACGTTGATCTTCGGGTAGTTCTCGTTGACTGCGAACCACGGCGTGCCGGTCGTAAACCCGGCGTTCGGCGCGTCGCTCCACTGCACGGGCGTGCGCGCGCTGTCGCGCGAGCCCCAGTAGATGCGCTGCATGCGCTTCTTTTCGGATTTGTGCGTGGCGAAGTGGTAGTACTGGTTGATGGTCTGCACGTCCTCGTAGCCGTCGATCGTCTCGGGATAGATGTTCGTCATGCCGATCTCCTGTCCCTGATAGACGATGGGCGTGCCCTCCTGGAAGAGATACGACGCCGCGAGCGCCTTTCCGCTCTCGGTGTTGTACTTTTCGCTGCCGTAGCGGCTGATGACGCGGGGATGGTCGTGGTTTTCAATATACAGAAGATTCCAGCCCTTCCCGTGCAGCGCCTTCTGCCAGTGCTGCCAGATGGTCTTGAGCTTCACGAGGCAGAACGGGTGATGGGAATAGTCCTGCAGGAAGCAGTCGCCCTCCATGCACTGGAACGGGATCATCATGTCAAGCTCGGGGTGCTTGCCGCCGATGAAGTCGAGTGCGCGCTTCGTCGTGATGAGCGGAGCCTCGCCGATGGTCACGCAGTCGTAATCGTCGAGCACGGTGCGGAATTCGTTGAGATATTCGTGCAGGTGCGGGCCGTTGTTATACTGGAAAATGCCGCGCGCCATGGGCATATAAAACGGCGCGTCCGGCAGTCCCTTGGGCTTGGAGATGTAGGTGATGACATCCTCGCGGAAGCCGTCCACGCCCATATCCAGCCAGAAGCGGAGAATTTTCTTCACCTCGGCACGGACGCGGGGGTTATCCATATTCAGGTCGGGCTGCTTGATGGCGAAAATGTGGAGATAGTACGCCTTGCGCACCTCGTCGTACTGCCACGCCTTGCCCTCGAACATGCTGTCCCAGTTGTTGGGGAGCGTGCCGTCCTTCTTCGGCTTGCGCCAGATATAGTAATCCTTATACGGCTCTTCCCCGCGGCGGCTCGCCTGGAACCACGGGTGCTCGTCGCTCGTGTGGTTTACAACAAGGTCCATGATGACCCTGATGCCGCGCTCGTGCGCGCCGTCGAGTACCTTTTTGAACGCCGCCATGCCGCCGTATTCGGCGGAGATGTCCATATAGTCCGCCACGTCGTAGCCAAAGTCGGCGTTCGGCGAGGGGTAGAGCGGCGAAAACCAGATGGCGTCCACATGCAGGCTCTTAAGATAGTCCAGCTTTTCATACACACCCATCAGATCGCCCACGCCGTCGCCGTCGGCGTCCTTGAAGCTGCGCGGCCAGATCTGGTAGATGACCGCGTCTTTATACCAGAAAGTTTTTTCCATGTCTTTGCCCTTTCCGCCGCTCACCGCAGCTTTTCCTCGCAGAAAATGCGCATATTTTCGATCCGGACGGTCTCCCCGTCCGGCAGCTCGACCGTGCCGGAGAGCGTTCCGAAATACTGCCGCGTCTCGGAGTGCAGCAGCATCGCGCGCCGCCGGACGCGGTATTCGCGCCGCACCGCAAATTCCAGATGCAGCCGCCGGGTGCTGTCGGAAACGTACCACGGCCGCAGCGGGTCGGACGCGCTGCGCTTCATGTATACGCGCCCGAGCTTGCAGAGCGTACCGTCATAAAAGAGCGCGTTTTCGTCCGCGCTGTCCGCGCCGTCGGAGAGGGCAAGGGAGATCACATGCCCGTCGACGCACGCGCTGCCGAACGCGCGGAGATACACATCGCCGCGCGGCATCACGGCGCGCACGCTCTCGGAGAAGAGAAACGTCTGCGCGTCGAGCGGCAGATCGCGGTTGTGCATCCGGAGATACCCGGAAAGACCGGGGAAGCACCGGAAGCCCCGGTAATAAAACTGCTTTCCGGCAAGCGCCTCGGCGGTATAAATGCCGTCGCCGTCGTTCGTGCAGGAGAGATCGCCCTCGAACCGCTCCGAGCGGAACTGAATGCGGCGTACGCCGCCGTAATGCGTGAGCAGGAGATACAGATCGTCGTTTTCAAATTTGACGGTGTGTTCCTCGCCGCAGGAGAAATCCAGATCGAACGCATCGCCCGGAAACGCCTGCACGGTGCCGGAGGCATACCGCTCGTCCGTTTCGAGATCGGTGAGGCGCACCTCGGCAATGCCGCCGGAGCGCGTATGCCCGTAGCTGATCTCCAGCGCGAAGGACGCCCCGGTGACAAAATAGCGTTCCCATTCCGAGAGACCGCCGCCGGCGGCTTCCTTGTTATAGATAAAATCGTCCTGTGCCGACCAGCCGGGACGGGCAAGCTTTCCCTTTTCGTTCAGCAGCTCCGCCGGTGCGCGGTATTCTTCCATGTCAGACCTCCATGATATGCAGCGCGGCGATCTCCGGGTTTCGGATGCGCCGCATGGCGGCGTAAGCGTGGGGCTCGAGGAAATCCCAGCCGCCGTCCGTCAGGCCCTGCGCGCGCAGCTCTTCGATCACCGCGGCGCTCACGCGCTCGATCGTGTCCTCGTCCGGCTCACGCAGCAGCGCTTCGAGCGTCGGGATGAGTTCCGAGAGCTTCGGCAGCTCTTTCGCGGCGCGAAACGCCCATTTATAAAACGGCATGTGCCGCTCATTCAGCAGGAAAAGCATGGCGAGCGTATGGTTTACAAACTCGCAGCACGCGAGCCGAGCCGCGGCCTCTTCCCCGTGGCGGCGGCAGCGGGAGACGTTGTACTGCCCGGACTGCGCCATGAGCACGGCGTGTCCCGCGATCTTTTTGACTCGCACGTCCTCCGGCATGCCGGTGCGCAGCGTTTCGCGGATGCCCGTCATGTCGCCGGAGCCATCGTAGAATATCTCCCCGGCGCACGCGGCGGCGAGAGCATAGGACGGGATCGCCATCCACTCGCGCCACGTTTCCGGCGTATGGAAAAGGCCCGTCTGCTCCAGAAGGAACTGCTCGGTCGTCTTAACGCCGTATCGCCCGTTTCCCTGACGGCTGCGGTGCTCGGTCTTCACGCCCAGAAACTCCCGCGGCAGGCGGTCGTAGAGCATGGAGAGAAGGAAGCCGTGCGTTTCGGCGTCCTCCGGCGCGAGAAAGAGCATGCACCCCGCGGCGTAGCCGTGGTCGTGGGAGAGCTCGTCGTCGTACCCTAAGCAGTCCGAACCGCCGCCGCAGAGCCCCGCGGCAAGCCGCGGCAGCAGCACGGGGCAGGTTTCCCGGATCGCCGGGCGCACGGCGTCCTCCCAGAAGGCGCGGGAGAGCTCAAGTCCCTTCATAGATGATATCCGCCCTTTCCCGGAGATCGCGCGCCGCGTCCGCGCGCCCGAGCGCTTCGAGCGCCGGGGCGATCTTCCGCGCCGTGTGCGCGTAGTAGTATTCCCAGACGACGTCCGGGCTGTCCATGCGCTCCATCGCCTTATCGAGACACGCGGCGATGCGCGCATCGTTCTCATCCTGCGCGGCGTAATGCTGCGCAAGATTCACATACGTCACCGCGAGATCGAGATCGCCGGGGCGTTTTTTCTGGTTTTCCAGCGCGCGGAGCATGTACCGCTCCGCCTCGTCCGGGCGATGCAGCGCATCGAGCGCCGCGGCCATGTTGTTATAAAGCGCCGCAAGGCGCGGATGATCTGCGCCGAGCGAAACGGCATACAGGCTCTCCGCCTCCCGGAAGAGCGGCAGAGCGCGCTGCGCCTCGCCGAAGGCGGCGAGCGCCGTGGCCGCGTTTATAAGGATCGTCCCGCGCGCGGCAGCGCCGGGGCGTACCTCGCCGAGCAGCTCCGTGCACCGGCCGAGCACCGGATAAAATTTCTCCGCGTCGCCGCGCTGGCGGTAAAAGCCCATCAGCTCGCTGCAAAGGGAGAGCGCGGCGCGCCTGTCGCCGGTCTCCTCCGCTTCGGTGAGCGCGGCAAGGAATATGCGCTCCGCGCCGTCCCAGTCGCCGCGGCCCATGCAGTCGTCCGCTCTCGCGGCTATACTGTCCATTGTTTCTTTCATACGGCGATTATACCTTGAATTCCCGGCGGTTGCAAGGTATAATACGTATGTTCATCATTTCACGAAAAGAGGTTTCTACCTATGAAAAAGACCGTTATGCGCTCCTACGCGAAGCTCATCGTGCGCGTGGGTGCGAACGTCCAGAAGGGCCAGGAGGTGCGCGTTTTCGCGTCTCTCGACCAGCCGGAGTTCATCAAGATGCTCGCCGAAGAGTGCTACAAGGCCGGCGCAAGCCGCGTGACCGTTGACTGGAATTACCCCGAGCTTACGAAGCTCTCCGCGCGCTACATGAAGCTGCGCGACCTCTCCGAGACCCGCGAGTGGGAAAAGGCGCGTATGCAGGATATGGTGGACCATCTGCCGGTGCGCATCTTCATCGAGTCCGAAGATCCGGACGGACTGCGCGGCATCAATCCGAAGTACTTCAAGGCGTTTGCCGCGCGGATCAAAATCTCCAAGCCCTACCGCGACGCCATCGACAACAAGCACCAGTGGTGCATCGCGGCTGTGCCGGGCGAGGCGTGGGCGAAGAAGGTCCACCCCGAGCTCAGCAAGCGCGCCGCCGTGGAGCAGCTCTGGAAGGACATTCTCTACACCGCCCGCGCCGACGGCGAAAACCCCATCGCCGACTGGGAAGAGCACAACCGCGATCTCAAGGCGCGCAGCAAGTATCTGAACGATCTCCATCTCCGCGAGCTGCGCTACCATTCCGCGAACGGCACGGATTTCAAGGTCGGCCTCATCCCGACGGCCGAGTTCCACGCCGGACGCGACAAGACGATGCAGGGCGTTGTCTACGATCCCAACATGCCGACCGAGGAGGTCTTCACCTCTCCCGACCGCCGCACTGCCGAGGGCATCGTGTACGCCACGAAGCCGCTCTCCTATCAGGGCCAGCTCATCGAGAATTTCTCCGTCCGCTTTGAAAAGGGCCGCGCCGTGGAGGTCAAGGCCGAAAAGGGACAGGATGTTCTCGAGCAGATCATCAGCATGGACGAGGGCTGCCACTATCTTGGCGAGTGCGCGCTCGTGCCGAAGGAGTCTCCGATCCATCAGTCCGGCCTGCTCTTCTACAACACGCTCTTCGATGAGAATGCCGCCTGCCATCTGGCGCTCGGCTTCGGCTTTGACGAGTGCGTGAAGGGCTTTGAGAACATGACCAAGGAAGAGCTCTACGAGATCGGCGTCAATGACGCCGGCAACCACACCGACTTTATGATCGGCAGCGACGATCTCTCCATCGACGGCGTGGACGAGCACGGCAACGTGCACCCCATCTTCCGCAACGGCACCTGGGCGTTCTAAAATGCCTCCCTCTTTGAGGGAGGTGGCTCGCCGGAGGCGAGACGGAAGGAGTGGCGTTTTCTATGTCCCTCAATTATTCCGGCGATTTGATTCTTAGAGCAAAAGAGCTGCGAAAAACTGCGACCCCGCAGGAACGGCATTTATGGTATGACTTTCTTTCCCGTTATCCGGTGCGGTTTCAGCGGCAAAAAACCGTAGGCCGATATATTGTTGACTTCTATTGCCACAGAGCACATCTTGGCGTAGAGTTAGACGGCAGCCAGCATTATGAGGAGCAAGGCATCGCCAGAGATGCAGAACGAACGACGTATTTGATGCAGCAAGGGCTTTTTGTCCTGCGTTTTTCCAATGCCGAGATCAATTGCAAGTTTCATTTTGTCTGTGAGCAGATCGACCGAACAGTTAAAGAACGGGTCGCATTTTAATTACCTCCCCCTTTGAGGGAGGTGGCTCGGCGTTAGCCAAGACGGAAGGAGTTCACTCCCTCAGTCAGCTGACGCTGACAGCTCCCTCTGAGATGGAGCCAATACGTCCATCCAAAAACCGGCAGATGATCTGCCGGTTTTTGCAATTTCTGAAACGATATGGTATTATACAACACAAGTCAGAAAAGAATAGCGGCTGTCTCAAGCCCGTGAAGGGTATCGGTATGGAGCCGCTGGGAGGTTCTTGTATGGTACAGTTTCAGAAGGACGCCGCGCTCGGCGGCATCCCGTTCGGTATGCTGGAGGTCGTTTATCCGGACAAGCCGCTCCGGCGCACGGAGGACTTCCGCATAATGGTCGAGGAACATCTGCGTCTGCTGCGGGAGAAATACGCCGACTATGACCGCAAAGCGCTCTTTGGCGAAAACGTCTATTTCCGGTTTTTCAGGAAATTCAAAAAGACGTACCCGGTCATGATGCAGCTTGAATCCTTCCTCCTGAAAGGCCGCCCGTTCCCGATCGACAACAGTGTGACCGCCATCCCGTTTCTCGCGGAGCTCGAAACGCAGAGTCTCTCCGGCACGCACGACGTAGACTTTGTCCGCGGGGCTGTCCGCCTGTTTGCCGGAACGGAAAAAGCGCCGTTTCCCGGCATGCGCGGCGAGGAAGTGCACACCTACCCCGGCGACTTCTGCGCGCGGGACGACGAGGGCATCATTTTCAGCATGATCGCCGGAGCGGACGCGCGCACCTGCGTCAAGGAGACGAGCCGGCATGTGTTCTACCCCGTGTTCGGCGTGGCCGGACAGCCGGAGGCGGAGATATCCGCCGTGCTCGACCGACTGGAAGAATACGTCCGTGTTCTCGCGCCGGAGGCGGAGACCTCGCGGCAGCTTCTGGGAAAATAAAAAGATGAGCTGACACCGTACAGCGCGCCGTTTTGATCCAATAATACGCAAAACAGCACCACCCCGCGGGGTGGTGCTGTTTTGCCAATTATGCGGGTTTTCTCTTTTATTCGCTATAAAGCTCAATACTGGTAGAATGACCATTTACGGCATATATAGCCACAGTTCCGATAATAGCGGCAAAAATATTGCCCGTTACCATTACAGTATCGCCGGGGTTCAGGTTAAGTACATCCGCTGCGCTTTCAGCTTCCACTTCCCAGCCGCCTTCCAATTCAACATATGCTTCCATCGAATACCCATTCACAGTGCAAGACCCGTGAACAGCTTTAACCGTGCTTATTATTCTGATTGGCGCTCCAAAGTACAATGCTTTAAATTTTACACCGTTGCTTTTTTGAATATCATTTAACTCTTTCGCAGTAAGGTTTTCTATTTCACCTTCATTATTCACAATTTCAATCAATGTTTCCCCCGTTGGGTATTTTGTACTCTCAGCAAGGCTCTCATATTGACTGACTGGAATATACGTCATCTCCCCGTCTTCTCCCTTGAGTAATATCCCGTCTTCTTCCGTTCTGTCTAATGTGAAATGAGCTTTTATATAAACATTGTCATCTTCTATTTCCCATGTAATAGGAATATCCATTGAGGCAGCCCCCGCGCTCAGCGTTCCTGTGCCATCGTCAAACAGTGAGAGGCTTTCTGACCCATCAGATTCTCGCCAAGGCTCTTTGATAAGGATGTCCACATTCTCTTTCTCCGCGTCAGATTTCATCTGAGGCTCAGCGCTATTGCTTCCGCATGCACATAAAGAAATGCATACGGTCAATGTCAAAAACATTGCAACAAACCGTTTCATTTTTTATCCTACCTTTGTAAATATCAACACCTTGTGGATGCGTTCTTCTACCCGCAATTTGTAGCCAAAATCGCGGGCTTTTCGTGCAACCGGAGATCGTTTCTCCAAATATTTCGTTTCCGGAAGTTTTCTCCTTATGTTCTCTACATACTGCTCCTCCGTCATCTCAAAGTTTTTTCCGCTGCGAAAATATGGTTCAAACGAGGATAAGTCCAATGCCGTCATTCTATCCCTCCGTTCATAGTTTTAAAAATGTCGTTTATTTATATTTCGACATTTTATAAGCTATAATAACATCTTTAAAAGTGCGTGTCAATTGTTATAACATCTTTAAAATAACTAATCGAAGAAAATATAGTCTATCCTATAAAAGAAGGAGATGACTGTATGGATGCAGAATTTGTCCGGGAACGTATTACCCAGCTTCGCGTTCGCAAGGACGTTTCCGAATACAAGATGAGCTATGACCTCGGGCACAGCCGCGGCTATATCAATAACATTTCCTCCGGCAAAACGCTGCCGTCCATGACGGAGTTTTTCGCCATCTGCGATTACTTCGATATCACCCCAGAAGAGTTTTTCCATGCAGCAAATGTCAACCCGAAGTTGTCCAGAGAAATCACGGAACTGATCTCCCAGTTAAATGAAGACGATCTTGCTCTGACTCTCGCCAACATAAAACGGTTATTAAAATGATGCATATTCTAATACGCAAAGAAGCACCACCCCGCGGGGTGGTGCTTCTGCGTTATTCAGATCCGAAGAATTACTTCTTCATGGCCTCTTCGACGGCGACGGCGACAGCGACGGTCGCGCCGACCATCGGGTTGTTGCCCATGCCGAGGAAGCCCATCATCTCGACGTGTGCCGGAACGGAGCTGGAGCCCGCGAACTGCGCATCGGAGTGCATACGGCCCATGGTGTCGGTCATGCCGTAGGAGGCGGGGCCGGCGGCCATGTTGTCCGGGTGCAGCGTGCGGCCCGTGCCGCCGCCGGAGGCGACGGAAAAGTACTTCTTGCCCTGCTCGATGCACTCTTTCTTGTAAGTGCCGGCGACCGGGTGCTGGAAGCGGGTCGGGTTGGTAGAGTTGCCGGTGATGGA